>CEAE01019220.1_pt1 | contig 264789 bp, 196 predicted proteins | sample 554951 | NCBI WGS metagenome assembly CEAE01 (sample SAMEA3182076, study PRJEB8094) | gut metagenome | biome: human; feature: gut; material: Stool; isolation source: human stools | place: Canada | collected 2012-03-28
CCCCCCCCCCCCCTCGCAATCCCCACATTTTGGTATTTTGGATTGAGATTATAATCCATAAATGGTATCCGAAGACAGTGCTGTCAGAGGAATGTGCGGGAAAGAGATATGCGAAATATTATTCGAAGTGTCCGATCTGTATTTTCTCTATTCTCCCGAAGGGCCGGATAGGGTAAAGGAAGTCGTTTCGATATATAATATCGGAAGGAAGAACGGTAAAACGGAATGCCATCGTCTAACCGGGGAGAGTGCTCATTTTATCCCTATACTGCAAATCCGGCAGAATCATGAACTGTCAGTTGCGCCATATCCCGTATTCGGGGCGTAAAAGCAAACATTTCCTGCGGATCTCTGAAATTACGTTCCGGCGGAAATATCTCCTGCGGCCATTTCTAAGCCTCACGCGCTCCGCTCCGTTTCTATACCTGCCGGACGCTGTTTTTACTTTTTTAAGCTAAATTTTTGCCGCATAGTTTCCAAAATAGGCAACTTTGGATTTTCTTTGTGAAATCGAGAGACTATGAATATGGAAATCAACAATATCGGAGTTTTGATCCGCCGTGAACGGACCCGTTGCAGAATGACACAGGAGAAACTGGGCGAAAGAGTCGGCGTCGGTGTGCTTGCAGGTGGCGGTTCCCGTAGACCGGCGCTTAATCGGTTACATTGTGGCCAATATAGGCGAATTTGCACGTACGCATGGCATGACGGTGCGCGAAGCCGGCAACTACCTGAACCGCTACAAGGGGTTGGACTTTCTCGCCGAACACTACGAGGCTGAGCACCTGTCGGCGACAGCGTACAGGATTTGACCCGTGTGTGTTACAATAACGGCGGAGGTATGAGATGAAACTCTACCACGGATCGAACACTGAAGATGGGCCGGATTATGTAATCCGGTAGTATGATGAAAGAAAGGTCGAAAAACTGGATGAACAATTCGCGGAATGCGTAAAGTGGCGGATAGCCGTTCGTATCTTTTCCCGTCTTTTTCCGCTGTTTGCGGTTCGGTTGCTTTTGTAGGTCCGTAAATCGTTCCGGCTATGGGGTAGGGGGACCGCAAACCGTCCGAATATCCTGCTTCGGACGATTTGCGTTGATGAATATATCTTGTTATTCCGCCAAGAGTGCGGTATTGGCCATATCGCGCACGATCACGCCTTCGTCGAACACCTCGTAGGCGAATACCCAGTCTTTTTCGAATACGGCGCAGTGGTAACCCAGTGTCCGCCACTTTTTGAAACGGCACAAGGGATGATCGACCCGTTTCGCAAAATCCATGACGAACTGTTCCATCCTGCGGATTCGCTTTTCAGTCGCTTCTTCAGACAGGTGTAATTCGTTTATGAGATAATCGTTTACCTCTTTAATCTTACCCCACAGATGTTCGGATACGATAACCTCACGCATGGTCGAAATGCTCTTTAGCCTGTCGGCTCATTTCGTCGAAAAATTCAGCGGCAGGACGGCCATTGCATTCTGCCACGGCTTCCCGGAACCCCTTCTTTTTTTTCTCGTCCATGACAGTCACGCTCTTGTGTCCCCGGATCAGCTCCAGCAGCCACTTTCCTTCGGGCGTATTGTCTTCGATCATTATATGTGTCATAGCGGTCAGGTATTTAATTCGTCGTAAGGCTATCCTCTTGTTCGGCAAAGATAATAAATTCCGGGATATAACCGAAAAGTCCGTATCGCCGGCGTATCCCTTGATACCTATATAACGAATCCCGTACCGGAAACGGTATGCACGTTCGTATCTTTTCCTGCTGTTTGCGCCCCCGGTTGCTTTTATAGCTCACCCTGTGGACGGCTTGGACCGCCGCCCCTTCCGTTTATATACCTGCCGGACGACGCCCGATATACCGAGTATAACCCTCTCGTTGTCTCGACTTTCGCCGCCGGGTTCGTTTTCGTGTGCAAAGGTACGGTGGACGAACACGGTTCAAGGACCGCTGCCGTTACCTGTAAGCATATTGGACTAATTGTCTACCAATGTTTTGAAAATTAAACGGTAGGAAAGTCTTATTTTGCTCTTTATTCTTCGCTGAACTGATGCAAAGATAATGCGTTTTTCCGGTACAGGAAAACAAATGAAAAGACTTTGATAAAAAAGGTGGTTTTGGGGGCAAATTTGCCAGCTGTACTATGAGGTTTTCGGAAGATTTTGCATAGCATTTCATCTAGTGTTATGCCTATGTCTATATTGCTGGTTGCTCCTCCAAGATTGAACACGGAGTGACTGATATTGATTGCTGGCGAAAAGAAAAAATACCCAGTAGGCTAATTTTCTTCTCTCCCTCTATTTGGCTTAACTTTATTGCCCGTGTATATAATAACGGTCATTAAAGTCAAGTTGAGAGTGGAGACATATCTTTTTCTTTTGGCAAGCAAAAATTCAGTTATTGGAAATTTTCGAATAACTGAATTTTTAAAGCCCCAACATATCATATAATATACAAAAAGGAGCATTTTTAGTTACTATATGATATATTGAGGCTTTAGCGTATTGCTGACGAGTTCATGCCTTTTACAAGACAAGGCACTTGCCCGGATTAAAACCATTGGCGATATGTTCGTTCTCAAAAACATATCCCATCTGATTGCAAACTACCTTTGTTCCGTTTATCTCAGCATCAATGTTGGTATGTGAATGCCCATAAATCCATGCATCAATGCGACTGTCGGCGATAAGCCTACTCAGTTCAGTTGCAAATGCACTATTCAACACAGAACCTTTATGGTGAGATGCAACAACCTCCAATGTGGGAAGATGATGCGTTATTACCACAATGTGTTTGGCGGTGGTTTCCACCAGACTTTGCTTGATGAAATCCAAACAGAAGTTGTGCATCTGATTGAATTCCTCTGTTTGGAGCAATTTGCCATTATACATTATCTGCCGAAAGTCGTTCATGCCCTTCCACACAAAATACTCGTCAGATGGAGATATTCGAGACCACAAAGTGCTCATGATAAAGTCGGTATCATCAATCCGCACTACTTGATTCTGATAATATCCTACATTGTTCTTGAACAGCCATTTCCATTGCAATCCCTTGTCCATTACATCACAATAATTGTAATACTCATGGTTTCCGGGCACAATGAGCACCTGACGATAATTCGCAGATGCCCATTTCCAAAAGTTAGCCAAAGGCGCGACCTTGTTTTTCAAATAGAATATATCTCCGGCAAGAACCAGAACATCGCCCGTCGCAGGCAATTCATTATGCTTCAACCACCTGCTGTTGTCGCTGAACTCCAAATGCAGGTCACTCATATATTGTATCTTCATAATCTATTTATGTTATTAACTTTTTGTGTAAATCAGTTCATAATACTCTGAATTTGATTCGTTGTTTATGATACTGCTACAGAAAGCAAATTTGTTGTACAAGTATTGGTAGTGTTCGAGTTCTTCTTCTTCAAAATTTATTCTTTCATAGCATTCGTCTATCTCCTTGCTGATTCTACCGTACAAATTGACATTTGCTTTGGATATACGGACTTCCAACTTGGCTATATCTTCTTTATTTTTAGCAATAGCATTTTTGTAATTATCAATCTCTTCTTGGTAGAAATAAAGAATCTCATCAAGCAGGCCTTTGGTTAGTATACTCGGAGAAGGACTCCATGGAAGTATCGTCAACTCTCGGCTTGGAGTAGTGCTAAGATAAAACAATTTACATCCCAAAGACTTGGTGACTTGTTTGTTATATTCATCAATCTCTCGATTAACTTTCATTAAATCTTCCTTAGATAACTTTTGATATTCCTCATACGAAGGATGCTCTTTGTACTTCAACAAAGGTATCTCCTTGCATCTTAAATAAATGGTAGTATATTCACTCATTGTTAATCTTCCTTATCATTTATTCTTATTAAATTGTCCCACTTGATTTTCAATTATTCTCTTCACTTGTTGAAATGAAACAGGGGTAAAGTTGTTGTTATCTACTCCCACATCATATTGCGTTGGATAGAGATACTGAAGCCGGGCAGCATCTATTCCGGTGTTGTTCTTTCTTGTGTGAACGTGTCCGAATAGTTGCCACACATCTTTATATCCTCCATCAAAGCATAGAAAGGGATAATGATTCAAATATATCCTCTGTTTGCCAATTTCTATGTGCATCTGCATTGCCACATGTTCAAATCTGTCAATGTAGCCTTGGCGTATATTCTTCAAATCGTGATTACCCATAATCAGATATATCTTTCCGTTCAACCTGTCAAGGATTTTAGTCCATTCGGCTGAACCGCCAAGACAGAAATCTCCCAGATGAAACACGATATCATCCTGCCCGACTGTATTATTCCAATTGGAGATTATAGTCTCATTCATCACTTCCACATCCTTAAACGGTCTGTTGCAGAAACGAATGATATTCCCATGATAAAAATGGGTATCGGATGTAAAGAACACCTTACTGCCATCAAATTTATAGTTCATTTCTTTGCAATTTGTGTGCATCACTGCACGTTAATAATCCGGTTACCAACAGCCCATCAGACGGAAATGGCAGAAGAGCATCACAAAGGCGACTGTCACAAATGGGCATACAAACTGAATAGTTGGAAAGTTTGGTAAGGACTCTCCAACTATTCAGTTTCTTTTCTCTCATAGTACAATAATGTACTCGTTATGTTCGCTGGAAAGTATTTGCTCTACGAGGTTCAATGCATGAAACATGAACACTCGACACGGATTCAGTGCGTTTGTTGCTCTGAATTGTGGTTGTTATTGAAAATATGTTCATTCTGTTTCTTTGCATTGTTAATGTTTTATTGTCTTAAAAGCAATGCAAAATTAGCAAATAAATTCCATTCTCACATCACTTTTCATTAAATTCTTTTGCCAAAACACTATGATATAGGATTTTATTTTTCAATCATGCTCGCAAACCAAATAAAATATGTAGCTTTGCATTTGACGCAATTTATAATTGAATATAATATGGCGAATTTGAACTGTATAAAGGCTGTATTAGCTGAGAAAGGCATTATGAGTAAGTGGCTTGCTAAAACTTTGCAGAAAGATCCGGCAACGGTGTCAAAGTGGTGCAACAATCATTCGCAACCTGATTTATACACATTGGCGCGGATAGCAGAAGTGCTGGATGTGGATATTCACAGATTGATTTGCCATACAAAAGAAAAATAGAGGATATGAAATATACAATAGAAGAAATACGGCAGATGCAGGAAGGTCAGACTTTTGACTGTAAAAGTATCCTAATTGAGCCTAAACACCTTGCCACTATCATAGTCGCTATGGCGAATGCAGATGGTGGAATGATTGCTGTGGGTATATCCGATAAGACTCGCAGAATAGAGGGTGTTAACCAGGACAAGGAACATCTCAATGATATATTGCGGACACCTTTGGACTTTTGTGTTCCATCAGTTTCTGTCACTACGGATTATGTGCCTTGTACGGATGCTGAGGGACGTGATAACCGTGTATTGTTGATGCACATCCCTGCAAGTCCGCGACTTCATGCGAATCAAGCCGATGAAGTGTTTTGGCGTGTAGGAGACAAATCACGCAAACTGACTTTTGATGAGCGTTTGCAACTTATGTACGACAAAGGAGAACGCTATTACGAGGATTCCACAGCATACGATGCCACGCTTGATGATATAGATATGGATGCAGTCAAAGCCTACATGAAACGGATTGGCTATGGCAAGTCTGCAATGGAATATCTGCAAGAGAACAAAGGTTTTGTGACCTATAAAGGTGATGTGCCGCAAGTCAGTGCAGCTTGTATATTGCTTTTTGGCAAGCATCCTCAGACATTCTTTCCTCGTGCAAGAGTGCGTTTTATCAAATATTTCGGCACAGAGGAAAAGGTGGGACGTGAAATGAATGTCATCAAAGATGTTACTTTCGATGGTCGTATTCTTGAACAGATCCAGAAAACTGTCGAATATCTTGAAACGCAGGTCAAGGAGCATTCCTATCTCGGAGAGGACGGCATCTTCAAAACCGACCGCGAATACCCCAAGTTTGTAATACAAGAGATGGTGGTGAACTCCGTTTGCCATCGCGATTACAGTATTAAGGGCACGGAAATTCAGATAAAGATGTTCGACGACCGTCTTGTGTTCGAAACACCAGGCAAGTTGCCGGGCATTGTTCGCACTGACAATATTCGTCATACCCATTTCTCTCGCAATCCGAAAATTGCGGAATTCCTCAAAGCATATGACTATGTAAAAGAGTTCGGAGAGGGAGTTGACCGTATGTGCCGTGAGTTGTCGGCATTAGGTGTCAAAGAGCCGCAATACAACTTGGTTGCCTTCATCATGAAAGCGACTGTATGCGCCAATGTTTTGGAGGAATGGCAAGAAACTACCAAGTCCGACCAGAAGCGACCAGAAAGCGACCAGAAAAGCGACCAGATGAGAATTATACTTGAATTGATAAAGTCGAATCCTAGTATAAGCAGAACTGAAATATCTGAAAAGACAGGGCTTCATGATAGTAGTGTAAAACGTCGCTTAAAAACACTTGTGGATGAAGGATTGATTCAACGTGTTGGTCCAGATAAAGGTGGGCAATGGAAAGTGATAGGTTCTCTTTAAGGAAATAGAGGATAGAAATAAATTAACTGAAATATCAAGTTTAATTTTTATTTATGCCTATATGAGTAATTTGGATTCATTAGTACTTGAGCCTATTGAGCAACCTTTATCAAACACCCCAAATATGTTAAGTAATGAAGATAGGGTTCTTTGTAATATGACTCCATTACAAAGACTTTATAGTATTGATGAAGATACATATGAAGAACTGGTATGCGTATGGGCATATTCCTGTTTGGGCAATAAAGGATATACTGAAGTATACCGAGTCGGTCAGGCTGGGGATAAAGGGCGTGATGTTTTGGCATATTATGATAGGGTAAAAGGCGCATTTGACTTATATCAATGTAAACAATATAAATCAGCACTAACCTATAGTGACCTGTGTGGAGAAATGGGCAAATTATTGATATATACTTTTAATAACACCTATCCGATACCACAGAATTATTATATTCTTTGTCCCAAAGATGTTAGTCAGTCTTTCGTTGATTTGCTTAGCAATAATGGAAAAAATCTTAAAATTAAGCTGAAAAACGACTGGGAAACTGTGATAAATAAAAAAGTTGGTACTAACTGGGTAGCATTAAATGAGGAATTATCTACTTATATTGATGAATTTAATTTTAATATTATAAAGAAAATAGAGCCGATAAAGTTTATTGATGAGATACGTCAAAGTCCTTATTATTTCTATTATTTTGGAGGTGGATTTAATATGATTAAACGTACTCCTCTTCAAGTACCACATTCTCCAATAAACACAGAACGTAATTATATTCAGAATCTTAATGATGCCTATTCCGAACATGCGGGTCATATTATAAATGTTATAGATGATGATAATGCAGTTGTAAGTAAATATCGAAAACATTTGGATAGAGCTAGAATATCGTTTTATGAATCGGAAGAAGTAAAGATTGCAAGTAGAAAATCCACTGCTCCAGATTCTGATGAATTTAATGATTTAGTAACATCTATAGAACGATATATTGGCAATGAACTGGATGATGATTATCCTGATGGTTTTACAAAAGTAAAATCAGTTGAAAAAAAGGCAGGAACTTATAATATGCCGACATCAATGCTGATTTCTCATTTAGTAGATAGTAATGTATGTGTTGGTGTGTGTCATCAACTTTCAAATGAAAATAGAATAAAATGGACTGTAAACGAATAAAGATACTTGATGGCGTCTTGGATGTCTCTTTGAGGGTGTTATTTATATTGTCGGTATATAATAAATCGATGGAAAAAGAACGTATTGTTGTATACGACTATGTGTCATGTAATAATGATTGGAAGAATCATCAGTTTACGTATGTTGGACTTCAAAAAACAATCAATGATTCTTTGCATCTGCTGTTGGCTAAACAATTAATAGTTTGCAAAATAAATCAAAATGAAAATATGTATTTGCTGAGTAATATAGGAAATGCTTTGGTTACAGAGTTGGCAACAGAAGTATATGCAGTAAAACTATATAAAGCAATACACCAAACTGATATCATCTTGCATGATATTGCGAAAGAGCAATTGCTGTCATATATTAATAGCCAAATTTGAGATTCATGATGAATAACAATGGATTATATATAAAAGAGTTTGAGGCTCGTGGGGAAAATGTATCAACATCGAAGTTGACTTTTCAGAAAGGGTGTAATGTTGTTCTAGGAAAATCAGACACAGGAAAAACGACATTATATTCAATAATTGAGTTTGTATTAGGTAAAGGAAGTATAGATTTGACCTTACCTCCAGAGGGGGATGGTTATACAGATTTCTTACTTGAAATTCATACTTACGATGAAAGAGTATATACATTGAGGAGAAGCATAAATTCAATGTCTGTATATGTTTCTCCATGTTTGTTAAGTGAATATGATGGACAGCACAAAGAAACTGAATATAGTTGTCAAGGTTCTTCAAATATTAGTTTGTCTGATTTTTTGTTGTCAATTTCTAATGTCCCAACCATATATTCTAAATCTTCGGAGAGAAAGAATCCGACGAAAATATCATATCCAGCTATTCGTCACTTATGTATGATAGATGAAACAAGAGTTGCAGCAAAAGACAAATCTCCATTAGTCTATAACTCTGTTCCGAATCAGCAATGGGTTGAGAAAAACCTTATTGCATATTTGATGACAGGCGTTGATGATAGTGAATTTAGACCAAATGAAGATCCTAAAGATAAAAAATCTCGCATAAATGGGAAAATTGAGTATTTGACTCAAACTCTTAAAGAGGCAGAATTAAAATTGGAATCTTTGGGCGATGTTGGATATATTTCATTAACTGATGATAGCTTTATTGATGTTTATAGAAAGAAATTGTCAGAGGTTGCTTCGGAGGAGGAAGCTTTGTATAATAAGCGAGAACAAATTTTAGAAGAGGTTAGGATATATGAGACGGAAAAAAAGAAGTTACTTCATCTTATATCAAGGCTGAATAATTTAAAATCTGATTACGAAGATGAAATGAGTCGGTTGCAATTTATTAATGCTGGAAATTCTTTGGTGTCTCAGCTGAAGGATGTAGATTGTCCATTATGCGGTTCAACAATAGCGCATCACATGATTGCCAATATTTCATCATCAGAATATGCTGAAGCAATACGAAATGAATACAATGAAATATATTTTAAGCATCAAGATCTAAATGTTTTAATATCAGAAAAGGAAAAAGAGATAGAATCTATATCTGCTAATATTGAAGAATATTATGCCAAGATACATATAGTTGATATGTCTATATCCTCTCTTCATCCGAACATAGAAGAACTAAAAGAAATTTTGTCACGAGCGGAAGTGAATTTAAGTAAAAAATTTATGCACACGGAATTAGAGGAAGATATTAAAACTAAAAAACAATTAATAAATAAGCTTCAAGAAGATTTAAAGGAGATTAAGAGTGATAATAAAGAGCAACGGCGGGATATTTCTCCAGAATTTCTTTCTCTAATACAAGAAAATCTTGTGTTGTGGAATTTTATCGATAAGGATACTGAAGTTAATTTTGATTATAGAAAATTCGATATTCTTATCGGTGAACGTCATCGTTCTAGTTACGGAAAAGGGAATCGTTCTATAACTTTTACTGCAGTAATGATTGCATTGTTAGATTATTGTTATAATCAAGAACGTGCTTTTTCTCGTCTTCTTATTATTGATTCACCTCTTTGTACAAAGTATGGAGATAAGATTGTTGCGGAAGATAAAGTTGCTTTAGGAACTATAGATGCTTTTGCAAAATATTGTGATACAAAAGAATGGAATTTTCAATTCATTGTGATAGATAATAAGTTTACTGAAAAAATAGATATTAACGATTTAACCAATATCAATTTCATAGATTTGGAATCTCAAGGAGGTTTGTTTGTTCATAATTGATTATGATGCAAAAATTGACTGTGCCTTAAGGTAATAATCTAAGAGCCCATTCGTTGATTAACAACCTGAAAGTTGTGCTATCTCAATTATTTATAGTACCTTTGCCTACAAAATAGGACAAAGGTATTTTTGATTCATACAATGGCTGAAGAAAAGATAGACAACGCTTTAGGAGAAGTAAAAAATATAATGGAAAACAAAAGAGAAGATTGGGTTTGCCATTCACAGGCTATAGCTGCAGCTATGTCGAATCGAATGGAGCTGCTCGGTATGACTCAAAAGGCGTTGGCTATGAAGATGAATTGTTCGCAGCAGTATATTTCCAAAGTGCTAAAAGGACGGGAGAATATGTCATTGGAAACTCTGTGCAAGATTGAAAAAGCATTGGATGTCAAAATACTGAATAACAATATAAAAATAAACTAACCACTCATTAGGACAAGAATATGTCAACACAAAGCGAAGCGGCATTGGAAGCCGGACTGATAGCTACACTCCGACAAATGGACTACGAGTATGTCCAGATTGTCGAGGAAGATAATCTTTATGCCAATTTCAAGCGGCAGTTGGAGATTCACAACCGCAAACGATTGGAAGAGCACGGACGTACTGAGTTTACGGCAGAAGAGTTTGAGAAGATTCTCATATACCTTGAAGGTGGTACTCGCTTTGAAAAGGCAAAGAAACTCCGTGACTTATATCCGCTTGATACGGCTGATGGACAGCGTATATGGGTGGAATTTCTAAATAGGCAGCAGTGGTGTCAGAATGAATTTCAGGTTTCCAACCAAATCACGGTGGAAGGACGTAAAAAATGCCGTTATGATGTGACGATTCTAATTAATGGTTTGCCACTTGTGCAGATTGAATTGAAACGTCGTGGCGTGGAACTTAAACAGGCATACAATCAAATACAGCGTTATCACAAGACTTCGTTTCACGGATTGTTTGATTATATCCAGTTGTTTGTTATATCCAATGGTGTTAACACTCGCTATTTTGCCAATAATCCAAATAGTGGGTATAAGTTCACATTCAACTGGACAGATGCCGCCAATCATCCATTCAATGAATTGGATAAGTTTGCTGTATTCTTTTTGGAAAAATGTACACTTGGCAAAATCATAGGAAAGTATATCGTGCTGCATGAGGGTGACAAGTGTTTGATGGTACTTCGTCCTTACCAATTCTATGCGGTAGAGAAGATTTTGGATCGTGTACAAAACTCCAATGATAATGGTTATATCTGGCATACAACAGGTGCTGGAAAAACATTGACCTCATTCAAGGCCGCACAACTTGTATCAGAATTGGATGATGTGGATAAGGTGATGTTTGTTGTTGACCGTCATGACCTCGATACTCAGACGCAATCGGAATACGAGGCGTTTGAACCGGGTGCAGTGGATAGTACCGACAATACGGATGAACTCGTGAAGCGACTTCAAAGCAATTCCAAAATCATCATAACCACCATTCAAAAACTTAATGCGGCAGTTAGTAAGACTTGGTATAGCAGTAAGATTGATGCTATCCGTCATTCACGCATCGTGATGATTTTTGATGAGTGTCACCGTAGTCATTTCGGGGATAGCCATAAAAAGATTATGAAGTTCTTTGATAATGCCCAGATTTTTGGCTTTACGGGAACACCTATCTTTACTGAAAATGCAGTGGATGGACATACGACAAAAGAAATTTTCGGCAATTGTCTTCATAAATATCTCATCAAAGATGCTATTGCTGATGAAAATGTGCTCGGCTTCCTCGTGGAGTATTATCACGGTAACGAGATTGTAGATAACGATAACCAAGCTCGTATGGAGGAAATCGCCAAATTTATCCTCAACAATTTTAACAAATCTACATTAGACGGAGAGTTTGATGCTTTGTTTGCCGTGCAATCCGTGCCGATGCTTATACACTATTATAAGATTTTCAAATCATTGAATCCTAAAATCCGTATAGGTGCAGTATTTACATACGCAGCCAATAATAGTCAAGATGATGAACAGACCGGTATGGGAACGGGAAAATATGTCAGCGAAAATGTGGGCGAAGCAGATGAACTGCAATCCATTATGGATGATTATAATGAAAACTTTGGTACATCTTTTACCACAGAGAATTTCCGTGCTTATTATGATGATATCAACCTGCGCATGAAAAAGAAGAAAGCGGAAATGAAACCGCTTGACCTTTGTCTTGTCGTGGGAATGTTCCTTACAGGCTTTGACAGTAAAAAGCTGAACACGCTTTATGTGGATAAGAACATGGAATATCACGGGTTGTTGCAAGCGTTCAGTCGTACCAACCGAGTGTTGAACGAGAAGAAACGATTCGGTAAAATCGTATGCTTCCGTGACCTGAAAAACAATGTTGATACGTCTATAAAACTGTTTAGCAATTCCGACAATCCTGAAGATATAGTACGTCCTCCGTTTGAAAAAGTAAAGCAGGAGTACAAGAGTTTGGCAACAGATTTTCTGCAAAAATATCCAACGCCAAGTAGTATAGACCTTCTGCAAAGTGAAAATGACAAGAAGAATTTTGTACTTGCGTTCCGTGACATTATTCGTAAACATGCAGAAGTTCAGATATACGAAGATTACAGCGAGGATGCTGAAGACCTCGGTATGACCGAACAGCAGTTTAACGATTATAAGAGTAAATACCTTGATATTACAGTTGGGTTTATTGATCCACCTGCTACACCGTCAACTGTTGCGGAAGATCCTGCCCCATACGGGAATAATCAAGGGCTGGAAGACATTGATTTCTGTCTTGAACTTCTGCATAGTGACATTATCAATGTGGCGTATATTCTTGAACTCATTGCGGAACTTGACCCATATAGCGATGATTATTCAGAAAAGCGCAAGCATATCCTTGATACAATGATTAAGGATGCTGGAATGCGAGGCAAAGCAAAACTCATCGACGGCTTTATTCAAAAGAATGTAGATGAAGACAAGGAAAACTTCATGAATGGGCGCAATAGAGCCGATGGAACAAATGAATTAGAGGAACGTCTGAACCAATATATTGTGTCAGAACGTAATAAGGCAGTGAGTGATTTGGCTGCTGAAGAACAGATTTCAGCTGAGGTGCTTAATCATTATATGAAGGAGTATGACTATTTACAAAAAGAGCAGCCGGAGATTATACATAAGGCATTGAAAGAGAAACATCTTGGTCTTATCAAAACCCGAAAGGCTTTGACGAGAATAATGGAAAGACTGCGTAGTATTATAAAAACGTTTAATTGGGAATAATCAAAAGTTATTCAATGATGAAATTAGGTAAGCTGGAGCAGATAACAGACCTTCGTTCTGTCTGGAAACATGAAGCCAAAGATTTTACCCCTTGGCTTGCAAAAGAAGAGAATTTGGAAATTCTCAGCGAGGCTGTAGGTATTGATATAGTCGTTGAAGAACAGGAATCCAATGTAGGCGATTTCAGTGTTGATTTATTTGCGACAGAGGAGGGGACGGGACGACGGATAATCATTGAGAATCAGCTAGAGGAAACAAATCATGACCATCTTGGCAAAATCATAACGTATGCTTCAGGTAAAGAAGCTGAAGTAATAATTTGGATTGTCAGAAAAGCACGTGACGAGCATAAACAAGCAATAGAATGGTTAAATCAGCATACGGATGACAAGTTCGAGTTTTTCGATGCATCATCATATTCTCATTGATTATCAGTGGTTTACATCTTAAAAGGTAGGCTACTCAAAAATTTACTTGTTTTTTTGCGAAAAATCGAAGATTTAACGTTTTTTTTCATCGACTCTCTCCGAACAGAGGGGAAAGAGGCAAAAACAGCCTTTTTGGACCCCGACAGACCCCGTCTGCAAAGATAGGGCATGTCGGGGTTTATTTCGCCTAAACGGGCTGCAAAATCGAGGATGGATTCACGGATATTTTCGGGGTCCAAGTGAGGTGTTTGGTGCTTGATTGGACTGGTCGTTTGGGACTGACCTTTACAACCGGATTGTTTATAAAATTTGCAGCCAAAAGAGAAAAATGACTGAAAACATTTTCATGGCGCAGCCATCTCTTTTCTTCCCTTATTTTGACTTTACTTTAATGAACGTATATATGAATACGAGGATAAAGTAAAGTTGCTTTTCATTTGGATGTAAATTATTTAGTGAATCCTTTGGCTGTTTTATATTTTATTGCGATATTCGCGTTACGATGATTGCGTAATGATTAGATGGAATAAAATGAAGCCGAACAATCCTTTCCTGATAGCGGGCTACCACGGCCCTGAATTCTTTTGCGACCGTGAGACGGAAACATCCGCGATTCTCGATGCGCTCCACAATGGGCGCAATGTAACGCTGATTGCTCCTCGTCGTATGGGCAAGACCGGTCTGATTCGTCATGCCTTTTATCGCCTAAAAGAGCAGGAGCCGGATATTGTCATCTTTTATATGGATATTTACTCCACGCAGTCAATGGGTGATTTCGTGCGGTTGTTTGCCAATACGGTGTTGGGTAAACTGGATACCGCGCCTCAGAAAGCATTAAACCGCATCGGACAATTTATTCGCAGTTGTCGTCCGGTATTCACTATTGATGAGCTAACTGGCATCCCCAAAGTGACGATCGACGTAGCTCCCCAAGAGGAGGAGGGTACGTTGAAAGAAATATTCGATTATCTGGGCTCTTCTGAGAAACGAAGCTATATTGCAATCGACGAGTTTCAGCAAATCGCCGAATATCCGGGAAAGGGTATCGAGGCTCTGTTGCGCTCCTATATCCAGTTCTTGCCTAATGTAAACTTTATTTTTGCGGGCAGCAAGCAACATCTGATGCAGGAGATGTTCACGTCGTCGAAAAGACCGTTCTATCAGAGTACGCAACTGCTGACTATTGGCTCCATTGATCGAGAGGCGTATGCCTGTTTCGCTGCTGCGCACTTTGCTAAACATGGCGTGCAGTTTCCCCGTGAGGTTTTCGATGTGATTTACGATAAATTTGATGGACATACTTGGTATATCCAGTGCCTTCTCAATCGCTTGTACGGCTATAATCGGGATGTGGATACGGGGTTGGTGGCGTATGCTACGGAACAGATCGTTTCCGAACAAAGCTATTCGTATGCAGATCTGCTGAAAGCTTATTCGGCCGGTCATGTGCGCCTATTGAAAGCTATCGCCCGCGAAGGGTGCGTCAAGGAGGTGCTGGCGGGAGACTTTATCAGCCGACATCGGCTTCGTGCAGCAAGCAGTGTCAGTGCTTCGTTGAAGAAATTGCTCGACAACGAACTGGTTTATCAGACACCTTGCGGGTATATTATTTACGACCGCTTTATGAGCGAGTGGTTGCGGCAGCAGCAGTTTTAATAAGGAATGATATGAAAGGGAAAGAGCATACGAGAATGGAAGAGATAGAGCTTAGAATAGAACAATACTGTGCTGATTATGCAGAACGTAATGAGCCAATTCGTATTAACTTCCGACAGCTGGTGCCAGAACTAAATAACAGTGAAAGATATTCTCATTTAATTCATTCATATCCAGCAAAGTTGTTAAGCAATATACCATATTTCTTTTTGCAAACAAATTACTTTTGTCCCCAAAATGGTATTGTGCTTGATCCATTCTGCGGAACGGGTACAGTTATGCTAGAAGCAAATATATCGGGGAGAAATGCACTTGGCGCTGATGCAAATCCATTAGCAGTACTGATATCACAAGTAAAAACAACATATATACCTTCGGAGGTATTGCATACAACTCTTAATTCTATAGTAACAAGTGCTAGAAGAAGCAAGAAAGAGATAACTTTCGAAACTGATAATATCAAACGCTGGTTTTCTTCAAGTACGATCCTACAATTAACACGTTTGGAAGATGTTATTGGAAGAATAGAGAATAAGGAGCAGAAACGTTTTTTTATGCTTTGTTTTTCAAATATGATAAAGAAAGTGAGTTTTGCAGATCCTAATATTTCAGTTCCAGTGAAGCTAAATCCAGAAAGATTTATCAATAATCCAGACCGTAAGCAGTCTATAGAATTCAAGTTAAAAACTCTTGAATGCATAGATGTCCTTGAGAAATTTGAAGCAATCTGTGAGTTGAATATCAAACGAATCGAGTCATTAGTTGGGATTAAAGAAAAAGGAATAACTACTGAAATTATTTCAAATGATGCGAGGAAACTTACAGATACTTATGGAGGATCCCAATTATTAGGAGATGAGTCTGTTGATCTTATTTTAACATCTCCCCCTTATGCTGGAGCTCAAAAATATATTCGATCGTCATGGTTGAATCTTTATTGGCTTGGTAAAAAACAGCCAGAAGAGATTCGTTTACTTAACAGTAAAAATATTGGACGAGAAGATTACCACAAGTCGGATTTTAACCAGAAAGTTAAGACGGACATATCAGCTGCTGATGTGGTGCTTGAATCTCTCTATAAAGAAGGTAAATACGAACGTGCTTATATTGTAGGTAACTATCTAAATGAGATTAAACTTGCCTTTGACGAAAGTATGCGTGTCCTAAAGAAAGGTGGTTATATGGTGATTGTAATCGGTAATAATACGGTTTGTGACCGTCCTTTTGATACGCAAGATTATCTAACCACATATTTGCAGTCAAAAGGCATGCACCTTAAGTTTAAGTTGATAGATGATATTAAATCTTATGGTTTAATGACCAAAAGAAATCAAACTGCAAGTACCATTTCTTGTGAATGGGTTTTAGTATTTAAGAAATAGAGGAGTTAAAAATGAATATAACAAAAGAAGATATATACAAGAGAATAGAGGTTCTAAATTTTACCTTATGGGAAAATAGAGCATTCAAAACTCATATTGAAGCGTGGCTGAGAAACTTTAAAAATGAAACAGATCAAAGCTATGCGCTTTATATGTTATCTCGCATGATGTATTTTAGTGCAGATAACATACGTAATTTATTAAGAACGTTATATAGGGATAAAATTAGATATCCATTAATCCGAGATATTAGAAAACGTAATGGTAATACTTTGGATCCTGAAGTGTTGGAGCCAGAATTCTTTGAAGAACTCAAAAATACTAGATTTCTTGGCGTTGGCAACCCTTCTGAAAGTGGAGTTCACCTATTATACTATTTTCGTCAGGAAAATAATATTCCGAAGGATTTATTCGTAAACACTGACGACTTGGTGATATACGAGCAGAATGAAGACGGTGAGGTACATGCAAAGCTTCGAGATAAATTTAAAAATGTAAAGCGTTTTGTGTTTATAGATGATTTATGTGGCTCTGGACAGCAAGCAACATCTAATGATTCGAATGTAAGGAGATGTGTTACCAATTTACGTTCTTTTTTACCTTCGTCAAATATTTCTTATTTGATGTTATTTGGTTTAAAAGACGGTGTTGAGTATGTGAGAAATTTTATTGATCCGACTATTGGTATTCCCCTTTATGATCATGTTGATGCTGTTATAGAACTAGATGAGAGTTATATGTGTTTTAGCGAAAAGTCCAGGTTCTTTACTAATATAGATAATTATGATAAAATAGTAGCAAAAGATATTGCTTACAAATATGGATATCCATTATCTTTTCATCTTGCTGTAAAACAAGGTCTTGTCTCTCCATATTTAGAATGTGTTGCAAAGCATAGGGCTTTGGGGTTTGGTAACAACCAATTATTAATAAGTATGCATCACAATACGCCTGATAATACGTTGCCTATTATATGGTTTGATGAAGATAAAAGTATGTGGACTCCTATATTTAGACGTTACAATAAGAATTATACAGAGATATGATTAATAATCCGTTTGATATTACGAAAGCTGTCGATTATACCGACCAAGAGCTTTATGATTACTGGGTAGATCTCAATCAGAAAAAGGGTTTTAACCACGTAATGAAGCCTACTACATTAATGCCCATGATTATTATTGGTAGTAAAGGTAGTGGAAAGACACACATAATGAAATACTATTCATATGAACTTCAAAAAATTAGGTGTGAAAAAGAAAATTCTTCTATAGAGGAAGGCCTTGCTAAAGAGAAGTTTATTGGAATTTATATTCGTTGTACAAGTTTTAACTCAGAGATATTTAGTGGAAGAGGGGTCTCTGAGGAAATTTGGTCGTCTATCCATGCCTATCTCTGGGAACTCTGGATAGGAGAAAAAATAAGTAATGTGCTCTGTGACTTAAAAACAATGGGTGTTTTATCTGATGGAGATGAGCAAATAATAGTAACATCGGTTTTAAGTTACTTTCATGAGATAGAATGTGGCATTGAAACATTATTCGATTTAAGGAATTATTTCCTTAAGTTGCAAAAGCAACTTATATATACTACACAAAATTTTGCGCTTGAAGGCTATGATCATCCAGATGTAAAAATACAATTCAAGATAACGCAATTGACGTATGGTTTCCCCGAAATACTGAAGACTAAAATACCGTATTTTAAGAATAAATACATCATTTACTTGGTTGATGAACTAGAAAACTTCAATGACTCGCAGCAGCGACTTGTCCAATCGTTGATACGCGAGAAGACTAATGCTTGTACCTTTAGAATTGGTGCTAGACCATACGGCATTAGGCATTATTTGACATTAAATGGAGAGGAGAATCATGATGGGTCTGAATTTGAAAAACTTGTACTTGATGAGTTCCTTCGCAATTTTGAACACTATGATGAATATATTAAAGAAATTCTTAATCGAAGATTGCGTAACAGTAAATTGTCATTACATAAAAACTTTGACATAGAGACCTTGATTGAGAATCTGTCTAATGATGAACTTCTAGGAAAAATATTCTCTAAGAAGGAATCACAATCAAAGCGCTATCTCAACAAAATAAAAACTAGGCTAGATGGGATTAAATCGGCTCATAATTGGACAGAAGAAGATGTAGAAACAATCATGTCTAATTTACGTTTTGATGATGACCATGTTATTGAAAGGGCAAATGTAATGCTCATGTATAGAGCGATAAAGAATAAAGTAAAAGAAGGCCTATTATCTTATTCAAAAAAAATACACGACGATGCTTTAACGTATTTTACATCAAAAGATAAAGAGACTATGCAACATAAAGTCTTAACATATTATAGGCAAGATCTGATTGATACAATGGCTAGAGAAGCTAATATGCACCCAGCTTATTATGGACTTCAAAAATTAATTGAACTTTCTTGTGGCACACCAAGAACAATTTTAAGATTGCTCAAAACGGCATTTAAAAATCAGTATTTTAATACCAATAAATATCCATTCGAGAAAGAACAAAAATTATCAATCAACTCACAACAGGTGGGAATTGAGGATACATATAATTGGTTTTTTGAAGAAAATCGCATTCCTGCAGTTGGTCAATCAAGGCCGGTTGATGCGATTAATCGTTTGGGAGACTATCTTCGTAATTTACGTTTTTCTGATGTACCACCTCAATGTTCAATTAGCATTTTCTCATTAGATGAGGCTACATTGTCGGATGCCGCAAGAGAAACACTTGATATTTTGATAAAATATTCTTATTTAATAAGATTAGACAGCCGTAGAAAGAAGAACTCAAATGATATGTTACAAGTATATCGTCTAAATAGTATTCTTTTGCCAAAATGGGAACTTGCATTGGCAAAAAGAGGAAATGTTCAGCTTTCAAGCGAAGAGGCAGAACTTATATTTTCTCCAAATAGTCAAAAAGAATATGATAGGGTATTTAAGAAAAGGCTATTAAAATACACATATCCATTTAAAGAAAAGCTTGAGAGACCTCAAGATAAATTTTATCAAACATCATTATTTTAGAGATGGATTATACATATTTCGATAAGGAATGTTATCACCATATTGATGAACTTGACAATCTGGAGAAGTATGATTTGTTTATATCAATGTTCGTAGATTCAGATAGAGTTAAGGTGCCATATTCAAGAATAAAAGCAAAAAACGAGTTATGGATTACTATTTCGGAAGATCAAAACGCTAAATTTTTAAAAGATAAAAATCTATTAATCTTACATGGTAATGAAGATTTTGATACTCTTCTATTTGAACTTAGAAAATTAAAAATAGAAAAGCTTAAGATTTGTGTAGATAGTACTGGATTTAGATTACAATATCTTCTTTTCCTCATGAGGTGTATGGAGATAGAAAAAGTTCGTACTTTCGATATTTTATATACAGAACCAAAACAGTATCGCGACCAAGAAAGAACCAACTTTTCTGATAATTTTTATCAAGTAAAGAAGTTGTATGGAATGTCTGGGGTTAATACTTCAGAGGCTGATCATGACCTATTAATAATAGCTGCCGGCTATGATCATAGCCGAATAATAGACGTAGCCAAGCTTAAAAAACATTGTAAAAAGGTACTTCTTTTTGGCTTCCCTTCATTGAGCCCAGATATGTTCCAAGAGAATGTTTTAAGAGCTTATAAGGCAGAGTCTGATCTTGGATCAGAATGTTTTGAAGATATATCGTCTAATATTTTTGCTCCGGCATATGACCCGTTTGTAACAGCCCAAACCATAAAAGAGTATATTGAACAAGAACAATGGAAGTCAGGCAAGGATTTTACGAATATATACTTTGCTCCACTTTCATCAAAACCACATGCTATAGGTATGGCAATTTATTTTTTATTGGAGAAGGGATGGCAGAAGAATTATTCGATAATATATCCATTTTGTAATACATATTACCCGGACAATTCAGACGGGGTCGCTAAAATATGGAGATATACCATTGAATTGCCAACTCTATAATATTGTAAGTTATAATTAGTTTATTTGTCATTATGAATACAGATAAGGTTCAAAATATTGTAGAGAACATACTTACAAAAACAGATCTTTCTGTCGTGAATCAGCATCAAGGTTTAACGTGGAGTGACCAGTTTAAAGCAGTCCTAAATTTAATTCCTGTAGTTGGAGGCTTGCTTGCACAAGAATATCAAAATTTGCAAGATTATCGGGATAGTGAGTTTTTCCGAAAATATACGGTATTTATTATGGGACTTTCTGATACAACTATTGAACAACGATGCAAATTTGCAGAGGAAGTAGGGTTGAAAGCTCAAGATGCACCTGGTAATGTCATTGCGAATATGGTTGATGCTCTTGATAATATAAATAAGGAAAAATATTTTGCAAAATTGTCAAGAGCTAAAATAGAAGGATTATTATCTATCGAGGATTATTTTAGATTATCTTCTGTACTTGCAAGAATCCCTTATACCGATTTATCTAATCTCCCATTATACCAAGATGAGTATTATGATGAAGATGGAGATACTGAGCTCCTATATTCTACCGGTGTTTTGCGAATGGCTAAGGTTAGTGAAGAAGGTGATAAATACATATTATCTCCATTAGGAGAAAAGTTCATGAAATTTGTTTTGGGAAAGGCTGTAAATGTTAAACATGTAAAAGGCACGAAAACGGAAATGCAGTGGGAACCTCTTACAAATGGCGAGATTCAAAATATAGTCGATAAATCACTAATAGAGGCACATTATAATGCAAATGATCAAGCTATGTTTGATCTTGATTTCTTAAAAGGCAAATAAAAAGTTAAAATTTTATGTGTGTTAAAATGTCCAATCGAATCATAATTTTGAGATTTGATAAAAGATATCGAAGTAAATAAGCACATAAAATTAGCTCGTCTTCTCTGTTTGCACTACCAACTCATTGAAACTATAATTATAAATTTATTTTTACTTGTATGGATGTAAGGAGAGTTCACATGGTTATTTGGATGTAGATTATTCACATGGCAAAATATAAGAGTTTGTTATCTTACTTGATTGAATAATACTTACAGTCTTTATCAAAAAGAATATTGTCTGACAGCTTATCTATCAAGCCGGCAAAATCCTTTCCGTGTCTGATTTCGCATTCCCAAACGATGATTACCCTCCAACCAGATTCTTCAAGTTCGCGTTTTACAACTGCATCCCGTTCCTGGTTACCTGATATCTTGTTAACCCAAAATTCCGTATTGCTCTTTGGGGTGTATGCATATTTGCAGCCGGGATGTCCGTGCCAGAAACATCCATGAACGAAAAGGACCGTCTTGTATCGAGGCAGAACGATGTCCGGTTTCCCGGGAAGAGTCTTGACATTGACACGATAGCGAAATCCTCGGGCAAAAAGGGCCTTGCGAAGCGTAACTTCCGGCTTCGTACCCTTGTTCCTGATTCGGGACATGACCTCCGATCTTTTTTCGCTGCTCCAGATATCCATGGCTCTCGTCAATTGGGGAATCCAGCCTTCTTAAGCTTTTGCAGGTTGAAGTAGAAGGCATATTTCATTCTGTCTGTCAGTGGCTTAATCCCATCGGCGACATCCTTCATGGCTTTCCATTTCCAGTCTTCAAGAATTCGTCGACGTTTGTCCCATTCCACCATGGCCTGTATCAGTTCCAAGGTAATCTCGTCTTGACCGTTTACCGGAGACATGGTATCGGAAGTCTCGGCTGCTTTTGCACGATCCTGCTCGGCCAGACTGTCGGCTTCCTCAAGAAGTTCCGGATTGTGTTGCCAGACATTCTCGTAAATCAGATACCCTCTGGAGATATCGCTGTCGTTCAGCTTTCGGTTGTTCCTGATTTTGTATGCGATATCGCTGGCCAGAGAGGTCAGGGTCGGCTGCAACATTCCCGTGTCACGCCCCCATGTCTCTATCTTTTTCCAAAGAGAGAACGGGATTGCCCGTATGATACCCTCCTTGTGCCGTCTGTCCGATTCTTCGTCGCCAACATCGCTTTTGTGGTTGCGTTTGGGAGGATTCTTCTCATCAATGAAATCCTGACGAATCTCATCGAGACTGTAAACCCATTCATTTGAGCGGACTTTTAACCAGCACTCTTCCTTTTTGGCCCATTCGATATAGTGCGAGACGGGAGATTCTTTGAGAATAAATTCGTTGACCTGCTTCATCAGATCGTATATGAAATCCGACAAGGCTGACGATATCGACTGGTTTTTCCAGATTCGATACAAATCCAGTCGTCCCTCGGTAATGATATTCAGAAGAGACAATGTATACGGAACAACAACCTGTTTCAATTCACCGATATGATCTCCCGTGAGTTTGGTTCCGTATCGTTTGTCGGCAGCCTTGAAGAGAATGGCCTTGGCGATCATGTCTTCAAACCATGCAACGTCGATATGTTTGACGTCCGGGAGATTGTAGTTTATGAAACGGGCATAGTTCTTTTCATTTCCTCGTACTACGATGTGAGGTCCGATAGCCAGATTTCTGCCATTGTATGTTTCCTGCCATGCATTAACATATTTGGCAAGTTCTACTTTCGTAACGACCTGCTTCTTCGGGTATTTCAAATCAAAGGCCTTCTGCCGTGATTTCGTGAATCCTTCCTTGGCCCGCAGGGTCTTGTATTGTCCACGAGCACGTTCAAAGAACCATGCCGTCTGCAGATTGTTGGTCGGAGTCGCGGGTGCAAATATGTATCTTGAGATGCGCTCGATTTCCACAAGGGCCGGATTATTGGCCGAGAAGTCGGCATCATTGACCTTGTTCTGGGTATTGGCATAGCGTGATATGCGTGAAACTATTTCTGCATATTGATCCTTGTCCTTGATGACGGACAGCTTTACCTGAACAAGAATATCTGAAATGTCGGCCTTGTCCTTCTTGGCCGTATTGTAGATGGAGGCCGTAGTCTGACCGCCATTTACAATCTGGAGGTTGCTGATATGTCTGATGAAATGCCTTGTCTCATCCAGTTCGATGTGATCGGCTGTTGCCGCGATACCGTTGTTGTAGGCCAGGAACATGTGAGGTTCACTCTTGATGGTTTCCCTTATGCCCTTGTTGATCTTTCCCGTGAACTGAAGAAATGAACGCACGTTCTGTTCCAGCAGACGGGATCCGTAGCATTCATAAAGTTTGGCCAGACATTCTCCGGATATAATGGCAACGTATGCTTCGTAATCGGGATTGCTCAAATTGGCGGCAAGACATGGAATTTCATATTTGTGTCCGTCAAGATTCTCAAAATCCAGTTCTATGGGAACTCCGGCCTGTTCGGAAATCTTGTAAAGATACTCCACGTCTATAACCTTATAGTAGATGTTGTATCCGCAGATGACTTGGCTGGCTGGCAGTTCTCCCTTGTATGTGCCGTTTGTCAGGATGAAGGCATTTACGCGAATCAGATTTTCGCGCAGTTCGGCATAATTGGCCAGCGTATTGGCGAATTCAAAGATTTCGGAAGATTCTGCAATCTCATTGACATAATCGTTGTATACGGCCCGGCGGAAAAAGTTCGTAATCATCTTAGAAGCCGTATCAACCTCGCTCTTGGGAATCGTACGGATCTCCGTGGTGTTGGCATAAAGGGTGATGAACAGATCCACGGTTTCGTAGTTGTCCGAGATCGCATATCCGTTTATCTTGTGTTGGCCCTTTTTCTTCAAATCGCGTTCGTCGTAGGCAACCGATACGTTCTCCGTTTCGGCTGCATCGGACAGCATGTCCAGACAGATTCGGGTAAATATTTGTTCCTGGGTATTGCCATCCTCGTCACCCGACTGCATGGCTACAACGTCCTGCATAAGGGAGTGGTAGAATTTTTCAATTTCTTTCATGATCAACTGTCGATTTGAAGAGTTCCGTGTCAGTCACTGCGTATTCCTCGCAAGCGGACGTGTTGATGGTGTATGTGACGTTGCTGACTCCATTGCGCAGATCCCGTTCCATGATACGGGGGAAATCCCCAGATATGCGATAGGCCTGCTCCCATCGAATCTTGTAGCAGCGATCCTGGTACATGGGCGCGTGTTCATCGAAATATCCCGCATGAATCAGCCCGGTATTGAACCGGTGCAGCGCAATCGTGTCAGCCGCCAATGCTTTTCGCAGGTCTTCGATTGCCCGGTTCAGGGTCTGACCGTTTTTCCGGGATACTTCTACGGAAAGGTGATACAGGAAAAGCCGGTCAAGCAACGCATCATCCAGTTGGCGTTCCCCGTTTATCGTAAGTCGATCCGAGCCGTTGGTCGCGGTTGTCTTTACCTCGATGGCCCAGTCCTTACCCTGAAAGTCCCTCATGGCCTTGTCGCATCCGACCCAATATCCGACCGTTTCCGTCATGTCGGAGGTATTTCGACGTATCATGCGAGACAACAGATGAAGCTCGCCATACAAACCTTGTTGTTCGGCCGGAGAAAGCCCGGCCGTAAGTCCTCGATCGAAAAGAGTTCTCCACTTTTCTAGCTGATTCAGGACAATGCGAAGTGCGGACTTTTCGGAAGATTCACGGGTTATGGCACTTGTCAAATCCGAGCATAAGGTAGCGAACACGCCGAGGCAGTCCGTGTGATGCAGCTGTATCAGCAACAGGTTTCTGTGCTCGAAACTCGTGTCCGGCATTTGCAGGATTTCAAGTTCCTTCAGACTTTTGAACTGGTCAACCGGAATGGTCAGGCTACTGTCATATGAGAAAGCGATACCGTACAAGTTGTCCGGATGTCGGTATGTCCCATATACGTACAAGGGAGACTCAACCGGAATTCTGCGTTTGGTGAGTCCGGCTTCCTCTGCCGAGGCCAGATTGTTCCATATGTCCGTTATCGAGTTACTGTTCATCATAAGTGTTGTCGTTGGTGCTGTCGAAGTTCTCCTCGGTAATTGCAAAGTCGGCTACCTGGTTGGCTACATAGGAGACGGCCTTATCAGTGTCGCTGTGCGGAAATGCGATGGCAAATCCGATGAACGGCTCGTCGTCTTTCGTATAGGAGACAGCATCCTTTACTCCAGACATGTTGGAATATTCCGGATTCAGCGGATAAATCATGAGCAGGGGAGTCTGTTTGGAGCGGAACTCCTGTCTGACGAGCTGCGGTGAAGGATATTCGTGTTTCCACTCTTCTTTAGCCCGGGTCTTCCGGCCTCTGGTCTCATCAAGAGCTTTCGACAGCATGTCGTCAGGAAGGTCAATGAATTCATCGGTCGGATTACCCACGATATGGTTCTTGCGGATATAGTATGTCCCGGCATTTTGTGCATCCTGTGCCTGCCGGCGGATGAAGCATCCTGCCTGTACGCCGTTCGAAAAGGTATGGACGCATGTGTTGCCATCTGCATTCTTGCTCATCAGTGCTATGTCCCAGGAAACAAGTTCTCCCACATCGTTCAGTTCCCGGATATAGTCGCATATGAGGTCGAGATTGACCTTGGTCAGGGACTCCGGCAGTTGGAACCGGGACAGGTAGTCGCAGACGGTATCGGAAGATATGCCGGTCCACAGATAATCGTTTTTGATTCTGTCTGGAGTTCCGAGTTCTGAAAGCAGACTGTCTGTTGCCGCCAGATTGTTCCGTTTGGAGACCGGATCCCGGAGCAGCTGGTAGGTCTCTACCAGACGACCGGCCCACGAGACCTGAATGTTCTTCGTGTGACGCATCTTGGATATGGACGTTATCTGCAACTGTCCTGGATGCGTGCGAACCTTCAGGGCATAGTTCTCCGGCGTTCCGCCAGATTCGGCCAGATATCTGAACTCTTCCCGAAGTTCGTCACTGGCAAGCGTTATGTGGCGGTACCATTCGTTCAGCTCGTTGCTGGTAAAGAGCCTGCAAAGATCCACATAACCGGGGCGATATCCGAACCATCGTCCCATCTGCATCAGTGTGTCGTACATTTTCGACGCACGCAGAAAATAGCTCACGGACAGCCCCTCGAGCGTAAGTCCGCGGGACAGCTTGTCTCCGCCAATGGCAATGACCGAAATGCCGTTCTTTTCGTTATCGTAATAGGTCAAACTGTCTCCAGAGGTCCCGTTGATGGACTTGACTTCTATCTTCTGTACGGCCCGATAGAGCAGAGGCCTGATCTCCTCCCATGTGTGGCTCCGTATTTTGTTGTCGATGCGGGAAAGAACCGGTGACTCGATGATTTCTCCGGTAATGGTACGGTATGAACGGTAATCGGGAGAGTCTTCCTCGAAAATCTGCCGGAGCTCTTCCAGCATGGTTGGATCATTCGCCTCTATTTCGCTCTTGTAGTATTTGAACAGACGGTCAATAATCTCCTTGAGATGATTCTGCCATGCCTGAAAACGGGAGACGTGAATCAGCATGGAGTTGTGTTTGTTCTCCTGACCACGGGCAATTCGAATGGCACAGGTAACGATAAAACACTTGATGGCTGTTCTCAACGATTCCGGAATATTATCTATCGTCGGTTTCGGATCGTCTCTCTTGTGACCTGCGGGCACAAAGGTGTCGCTGTCCGTAACCGGGAAAACAATGGGCAGAAGATCATCGTTCCCATCGGGATTAGCCGAAGTGCCGAAGACCTTTTCGGGACCGACGTAGTTGTCCGGAGCCGGAAGGTTGATGATAAAATCCTTGGGGAAAAGATCGTCCTTGTTGAGAGGAATAAAGATGTTTGCAAACGGGGTCGCCGTATAGCCGACATAAGCAGACCGATTGAACAGTTTGATGATCTTGCAGATATTTCCGTTTATGGCGGTCGGGTCATCACCGGCCCGACTGGTATTTATGGAAGCATTGTCCGCTTCGTCATCGACAAGCAGCAGGGACTTGTTGGCTATAACATCGTGGGTGGACTGTGATTTCAACCAACTGTACAGCCGCTTGAGTACGGAAACGTTTTTTTTGATCACGAGAATGATCGGCTGTGGATTGTTGAAGTTGAAACCGGCCGTATTTGCCGCCTGCTTTGTGAAGTCACCCCGTTCGGTACTGGTCGTGTAGGAGTTTGCGATGGCTTTGTCAAAACCGGGAATCAGACCTACTCCGATACGTATGGTTTGGTTCATGTTGTAGGCTCTGGTATTTTGCGTGTCGAATCCCAGAAAACCTTCGTCTATGCGGGTCTGTGTCTGACTTCTTAAATTGTTGTGTATGCCGGCCAGAATGATGATCAGGTTGAATCCGGCATCGGCGGCCTTGCAGATCAGCCCCGTATAGTTGGCTGTTTTGCCGGACTGTACCTGTCCGACGACAAGTCCTTTCTTGTTGATGATGACGTCGATGCGCTGTGGATTGAACAGCTTGTCCAGAATACGGTCGGTCAGATCATCCAGTTGGAAGATAACCTCGGGGGCAAAATGCTTCTGTTCGGCTAGGTATTTCTTGTACCGAGTCCAGAACAGCCATTCCGAACGACATTCAGCCTTGAATTCCTTCAACCATGGAATGCGAGCATCACGTCCTTCCAGAATCTGGTAGGTATCCACCTTTACGTTATAGATGGACAACAGGCTTTTCTTTAGCTCTATTTTGTTCAACCCGGCAAACATGGGCAGGCTTGTGACAGTGGAAATGGCTGTATCTATATCGCCGTCACTTACTCCGGGTTTGAATCCAATCATGGCCTGGCACATGTTGATGGCCTTTTCGTTCAGTTCATTCATTGCAGTTCGTCTATCAGGTCTTCGTATTCGTTGAAAGGCTCCATTTGTTTCAGTGCCAGTCTTGACTGTTCAGAAGTCAATCCCTGATCCAATTGCCTTTCATGGATTTGTTTTATCATTGTGCGGAGCAACCCGGGATCCATGTCCGAATAGGGTTGTTTCTGGCTGTCGTCATCGTTGGCCTCCCGCACATAGATGGTTTTGGCGGGTATGGATTCCTCCACGAATTTCAGCAGCATGTCAATAGCCTGATCCGGGTTCTCTTTGGCAAGCTCTCGAATATTACGGACAAGCGCATGTTCCCGATTAACGACGAAAGACCATTTGTTGTCCTTTTTCTTTTCCAGCCAAAGACTTTGAAATTCCTGTCCGGCCCGCTGCCTGAGGATACGTCCGCGGTGTCTGTAAACCTCGGATCCTTTATTGCAGGCCTGTCTGGCATAGGATTCAAGCTGCTGCCTGCATCCGACGGGGGGCGCTGCTTTGGCTTTTCTGATGTCTATCTGCCAGTCGGAATCCACGCTGTTGGGCAGATTGATTTGTATTCGAACCAGTTTGTAGGCCTCTTCCTTGCGAAACAGTCCCAGCCAGTCTCCGGCCAGCAGCAGACGGTCTCCGCGATAGACATAAAATCCCTGGTGTGCGGAGAATCCGAAGATACCTTCGGCCTGTCTGTATGCGGTCTCCGAAGAGAAGTTGTTCTTGTGGGGCAGGATATATCCCTTTACGGTTACCTGTTCTCCGATTTGTTCGGACGGCATGATCTGAACCTTGCTCTCCTTTGGGCAGAAGGGATTCCACGGGTCGATTTCATGCCCGCCCCAGTGTATTGCGACGGATTTGGCCTCCAGGAACCGGTGAAAGGTCATTGAAAGATGCTTCTTGACCCTGTCGAATGCCTCCGAAAACTTCCGTTTGGCATTATCGTTCTCGGCTTTTGTCGTGGCCGGTATAATCCGGTCCGGATTCGTCCAGATAACGATGGTACCGGACGCTAGGTCGTCCAGTTCATGCTCGAAACCTTCCGGAAGCCAATGGATCAGTTCCCATCTGTCACATTGAGCAACGTGGTCCAGACTCCATGTCCAGAATTCGGGAGACTGTCCCTGAATCTTACTCATGACGGTCAGTGTCCGACATTGTGAAAAGGAGGCGGTTTTCAGGCCGAGACCGAAACGTCCCAGGTCCGTTGCCGACCGTTCTATCAGCGGATTCTGTGCTCCGGGCCGCATGGCCTGAATAATCTCGTCTCCGGACATGCCGTGTCCATCGTCCCTGATTGTTATAATGGAATCACCTCCTTTCCAGATCCGGTTGATCCATACGTTTTTGGCCGATGCCGATATCGAGTTGTCCACAATATCGGCAACTGCCGTTTCCAGACTGTAGCCGATGGCTCGAAATGTCTCGATCATCGCTGCGGCCCCCGGAATGGCTGATGCGGTTTTAATATTGTTAAACTCGATATTCATGGTTTAAATCAATTTAGTATCCTATTATCAGAATTCCCTTTAATGGGAGATTCAATCGATTGGATGTATATAATGTGTCCAGAAAATTGATAACTGTTTCAAAATCATCATGACCTCTGTAATCATTTCGAACAGCAATAACGAGTTGTTCTATATCATGCATTACACATGCTTGAAAGATGTCTTTCAAAAATTGGTAATTGACAACGGCTCGTCCGGCTTCAATTTCCATGACGATGTTATTGATCGGATGATAACAATCGGCCTCAAAGTATTTTTCCATTTCTCCATTCCGGCCAAACAAGACGGGAATGCGTATTTTATCTTCCAGACGTTTACTTACTTCGACCTTAAAGCCCAATGCCATGAGAGGTTCGGACAAGATATGCAGGACATCATTGCTGTGGAGAAGATGTGTTTGGGACGAGATAAGATGCTCTTGAGCAATAAATATATCAACAACTTGCCGTAATATTTCCGGCAGTAATTGATTTTTAGGAAAATATTGATATTGAATGGTTGTCATAACATTTTCTTGATTGCTTCGGCAATTCTTTGAGCAAGTACGACCGGTACGGCATTGCCAATTTGTTTGAAGGCGGATGTTCGGCTTCCTTCGAAATAGTAATCGTCCGGAAAGGACTGGAGACGGGCAGCCTCCCGAACCGTAATGGAGCGAACCGTTTCCAATGTCGGATTTAATGTCGGATAGATATAGTAATGACCGTCCATGGCAATGTGTGCAACTACAGTGTGACTGCACCCGTAAGGATCGACGACATTGAAACGGTTGAGAAAGGTCTCCTTGTTTCGATGAGTCTGCAGTTCGGCCGGCAGTTGTGCATAGTTCAGTCGGTGGTGTTCATTCAACCACCTCTCGACGGCTATCTTGTATATTTTTCGATCGTTCTCGTTGGTTGGTCTGGCTACATGCTGAGTTGTAAAATCAAGTTCGCCACGTATTCCGGACCGGTCAAGATACGGCATTTTGGACAAGGGCTTGACGTAAGAAACGGCTTCGCAGAAATTCCCTTCACCTGCCTTTCGCTCGGGCAGATCCGAGAACAGATCTCTCAGTACCTGATAGGGACACTTTTCCTCGGGCAGTGCCGGATAATGGTACGGGCTTTTCGATCCTTTTACGGCGCGCTTCCAGCCTACGATAATAACTCTCTGTCTATTTTGCAGAACTCCGTGTTGAGAGGCAACCTGAACCCTGCAGTCCATATCATAGCCAAGTTTGTCAACCAGTCGTTTGAGATCCGCAAAGGGTTCTCCCCGTTTGGCAGTCAACAAGCCCAATACGTTCTCGAATACGAACATCTCGGGATCATAGTGTTCGATAAATCGAACGTAGTATTTGTACAGCTCGTTTCGAGGATCATTCTCGACCTCCTTGCCCATACGAGCTCTGCCGGCGACGGAATAGGCCTGACAGGGAGGGCCACCGATGATGATATCCACCTTGCGTTTGCCTTTGAGCTCGTCCACGTTCTTGAAAATATCATCAATCGTATTTTCTCCTATTGTCGCGCAGATCGTGGTATTGATTACGCTTTTAGGGACCTGGTCCCAGAGCTTTCGCCCGTCAGTCCCTTCTTTCTTGTGCCTGAGGTAATCTTCATAAATCGAAAGCATTCCATTTTTCTGAAGATAATGAAATGCCGATCGTGTTTTCAGCGTGTTGCAGGCGTCCTTGTTCATTTCGATATGCGCAATAGGCGTATATCCGGCTCTGATGAAACCCTCGGAAAGTCCTCCCGCTCCAGCAAACAGGTCTATGAATGTATATGATTTTGTTTTTTTCATTAATTTGGCCATAGCATATTTGTACAAAGTTAATATATTTAGTTGATGATCCGGGTATATATTTTGAATTATCTGCTATAGTTATTGCAGATATTTATCACGGCCTTGTTTTAGACAGTGTCGAATTGGAATGTTCAAATAGATTGACGTTTGTGTTTGATTCTTAAAAAATTTGTCAGATTTATAAAATAATTTCCCCCCATATCCGCCAAGACCAGCGGACTATTAGCGGTCGCACGTGGCGGCCGCTTTTTGTGTGCCTGTTTCATGACTTTATCGTCTTAATCCTGTTCTCGGTTTCTTGCCCAATAGGAGGGTAGCAGCACGTGCACAGCGGCGGGCCCATTGCAGGTCGTCATCGTCCTTGTCCCGCCAGGGGAGATCGCTTTGCGAACCTCCGCCACCACCTCCGGCAGATACGGCTGGCGTATCAAGCATACCAACAAAGATAGCTACGGCTATGTCAGTCAAATCACTGCTGTTGGCAACCTCCCGGTAGTCGAACTCTTCGTTGAAATAGTCAAGTACCCGCTCCGGGATATAGAAACGCTGTTCCGTTCCGCCATGGGAAGAAAGCGTGTAGGTCACCGAGCCGGAACGATAGTGGGTATAATCCATACCGGCTGCCGGTCTTTGAACAGGTTCCGGCCGATGGATTTGAGAAGTATTGACCTGAGCGGCAAGCCTCTCCCGGTAGTGGAGCTTTTGCCACGTACGGGGAAGTTTCGAAATCATCAGGTTACGGGCCACTCCCAGTTCGGAAGCCTTGTATTTGGCATTTCCTTTGAGGATCGCATATCCACGGAGAACATCTTTCTTGTCTTTCCGTTCATATACGGAATAGCCTCTCCGGGCAAGTGCCTTCTTGTATTCTTCCCATGACCACGATGGCATGGTTCTCAATACCTCCATGCACTCTCTGCTTACTTCCGGAATGTTGCGACTTCGGATTTCTTCCGCAGTCTTCCAGCCACGTTTCACTGCAACTCGCTCGGCTGCACGTTGTGCCCGAAGATGAATGTTATGGTCATTGTTGATGTTCCCGTTTTCATCAAAGCGGCAAATTGCAGCATGGAGATGGGGAACTTTCCCTTTGGATTCCATGTGCAGGTAAACCGTGTATTTGCTGTTTGCCAGATTGGTCGGGCATGAACGGACTTTCCCGTCCTTACCGGTGATTACTTGTTTGTCAAACTCTTCGGCGAACTCGTGCCAGAGCTTTTGCCAGTCCTCAATGTCATAGAAACTGGTATGCTCAGGCGATGGACTCAACTCTATTCTGATAATGGAATTCTTTATCGGCCGATGTTGGGAAAGAGTCAACTGCATGGAGTTCCATATCCCCATAGCGTCCAGATCCGGGGGCAACAGATTGTCCAATACCCGATATATTTTTTCCGGATGCTTCTTGTATTTTGATTCGCCGGTAATATAACGAAGGTCATTGATTCCGTAAGATATGGCTTTGGCTTTTGCAATCATTTTTCTTCGGATTGAGGGGTGGACGGAATTCTGTTTTTCTCCTTTACGGCTTCCAGGAATTGGCAGACTCCTTCGGCAACACTGGAAAGTTCTCCGAGCCAGCCGACCATGAACGGAATCTGATTGAACATTATCATCCGCTGCTTTGTGGACATTCCGTGAAGTGCGGAGGTATATTTTACGAGATCAGAACGACAATTGTCCAGATTCTGCAGCAGTGCCGCCTCTTCTTTAGTAAGCCTCGCTTTGGGCTTGAAGTTATACGCACATGACAATATGTAGTCGCTTACGGTCATGCCGCATTGTTCGGCCAGTGATTTAATATGGTCTCTCTGGCTGGGAGTGACTTTTGCCCCGACAAAGACGCTTCTTGTTTCTTTCGGGGAAGTTGATGTATTGACAATATCTTCTTTCATTTGAATCGTTGTTATAATGGTTGAAAAGGTGCGAGCTTGCGAGTACCGTATTGGCGAAGGAACTGAGCAGTCAAGAGCGCCAATGTACAACCGTAACGCAGTGAGGTTATACCTTGGCATATCTCGAAACAGTTACCTGTTTATTCTTCCCCGCAAGCCATATCGGATGCGTATAATGAATTGGCACTTGGACAAGGAAATGCAGGATATTATTATCCACTAAAAGCGGAGAGAAAATGAGTATCTCACATGATGATTTCCTGTCGACTTTGCTTTATTCTAATATATACGCCCCTGCAATAAAGTAAAGTTGTACTCAGTAATGGCATTCTGGATTGAGAATATAATTTTTCCCCTCCTTTATGACCATCTGCTTGTTGCCAAGAAAGGTGGCTACTTTGACCGCCTTGTTGTAGCCGAGCTTTACATTGTGCAATCCGTAAGCTTCCTTCAGACGTTCCAGGTAGTCATCATAACAGCCGATATTGCCATTGGCAAAAGCGGCATCCACTGCAGCACGATGTACAGGCTCAGGAATCTCCCTCTGCGGATCGAACGGTTCTTTGGTTGGTCGCCCGCTCTTCTTCTCTTTGGACAGATATGGTTCTACCAGTTCGGGCAGGACGTCTTCGTTTATGCGGAAAGCGAAAGGTTCAAAGTCCCGGTCCCGGATGTGCACGGCTTCGACCACGCTTATGGATTTGTCCTCTTTGTCCACTTCTACCTGCAGGATGGTTTCCGCCTTGTTGTTGAGTTCCGTGCCGATGTGACCACGCGCATGTTCATCATTCTTGTTCTGATGCAGGACTGTATGGATATGGATTTGTTTGTCGTCCGTCCACTGCATGAATTTCGAGATAACTTCGGTAGATTCACTGGATGAATTGATGTCGTAAAGGAAATCACGGATGCCATCTATAATGACCAGACCCAAATCAGGTGTGGTGTCGATAGCTTCTTCGACTATCAACAGACGCACTCTTGGTGCAAACTTACGCAGAGACAACATGACCAGATTCTCCGGTACCTTGTCATCCGGCATTTCCGCCAGACGCAGGATGCGCTTCAGTACCTGTTGACAATGATGGCGTCCCTGCTCCGTGTCGATATACAGAATCTTACTCTTGTTCTCGGGAAACATGGAACGGTAACGAAGAACAGTACGGCCACTCAATGCTGATGCGGCAATGGCCGAAACGTTGAAAGTCTTCTTGCTTTTGGCTTTCCCGATGGAAGCGCTGAAATTCCCCAATGTGCCTATAACAGCATCATCCACCATCAACACCGCTGGCGCCTCTTCATAGTTATTCGTGACGCTCACTGCTGCTTCCTCTATAAAAACTGCCAGTTCCTCACGTGAAGGTATCGTTTCGTCCGTCTTCTCCATCATTACCAGTTTTTAAGGTTAGGTTTACGGCGATGGGAAGCGAGCATGGCTTCGTTCTCTTCCTCGAAAGTTTGCGGAGCCGGATTCTTTCGGGAGGATTCCAGCCATTTGTCCAGTTCATCCCGGTAAATGTATAGATGTTTCCCTTGCTTGATGACTGGAATATCATCTTTTTTGACCTTGTAATAAAAGGTCGATAACGGCATTTTGAGATAGGCGCAAGCTTCCTGCACTGTCATGGGGACGTGCGTATTTTCTTTGGCTTCATGCTGCTTGGACAGTTTTTCTGTCAGCAGATTTTCCATGCTTGCTATCCGGTCGCAAAGTTCGCCGACTACTGCCGGCAAGTCATTGAATGTAAGTTGGTCTGTTTTCATATTATAACTTTTTAATCGTTTAACATGCTGCGAACCAACCCAATGAAGCTTTGCAGAACAATACAGACCGGATTAATTATTTCATCTGCATACGTTTTTTGTTACGACTCATCGTTATCTGTTTCCAAATGGAAGCGATAGTCTCCCTTTTCAGGTACATCAATTGGAATCTGACTTGCTACCTGATCCCGCAAATTAAGTCTGAGATATTCAAGACTCGCGTTTTCAAGTTCGTATGGAAATGATGCTTTGATAAAGACGGCTCTTTTCGCCAACGGTACTCTCAATCGTTCACCTACATTCCACGCCAGATGACGAAGTCCCGGTGACCGTAGCGGATTGTCAATATTGGAACGAATCGGTTTATAGAGCTCCGGCTGATCACAAGCCATGTACTCAATGTTGGAAATGAGAGTCGCTATAGCCTCTTTGGAGAGATAGGGGGCAGTTTTGATGGTTACATATTCCCGAATCGCATCCATAACTTTTACTTGCCTTTTCAGTTCTTTCTCTTTGAGTTCTTCCAGAATGGAATCATACTTTTCCAAATGAGATTCATTGGAACAATCGGGGACGACAGGCTCTTGATTTGACTGTACGGATGGAGCATACTCTTGTTCAGAAGAATCCGCCGGTTGTTCGGTAGGCGGTGTTTCGGCAATACAAACAGGCTCTGTGGTGCTCTCTGATTCTATAACAGGAGAGGATTGTTCACCAAAAGAAAAGTGGATGGGATTTTTCGTCAGCCAATTATAGAAAAATTTCTGCAGGACTCCACATAATATGATGGACATCGCCAGTCCGAGAATTACAGGAGTTGTTATGCGCATGATGTTGATGTCATGGCAAAGGGTAAAATAAGTGGCTATGGCCGCAAAAATGATAACGGATAGCGCAAGGATAAAACTTATTTTCTTAGTTCGGATTTGTTCTATATTTGTCATCTTCTATCACTATTTGGAATTACTGTACGTCAAAGTTATGTGCGTTATTCCAGATACTGATAAATAATGAGTTATAATCGTCCGATTTTACACAAAAATTACGGATATAGTCCGATTTTTCGCTCAAAATCAAACTATATCCGCTAAAACAGGTGGTCAAAATGCCTGTCAGTTTTTCCGCATCAGGGTGATTTTCTTGCTGGCTTCACGCTTATTGCTGTCCACTACTTTCATGTACCTTTGGGTTGTGGTTATACTCTTGTGAGCCATCATGCTTTGTATGGTACGGATGTCCGTTCCGGCAGCCGCTTGCAGCGTAGCGAATGTTCTACGATAGGAGTGGAATGTGATCTTTTTGGTGATTCCAGCCGAACGAATCCACCCTTTCATGTAAGTCTGGGTCCAGCTGCGCTGTAATCCCTTGAATACCATTCCCCGCTTGTCGGGGCTGTAGCCGATCAGGTCCAGTGCTTCCTCGCTGATGGGGATGATGTCCTCGGAGCGGTTCTTCTTGGTGATGATGTGTACGCACTTGCCACCGGCCGAATAGTCCACGATGTCCTCCCAGCAGAGGGCGAGAATGTCGCTGATGCGCAGGCTGGTCATGCACGAGAAGAGCGACGCCGTCTTCAGCACTGGCTTCTTGCAGGGTGTCTCGGCCAACTTGTAGAGTTCTTCCACTGAAAGATAATCCTTGACTACATCCTCGGTCTCGATCTTTTCAAGGAAGTCGTTGACGTTGTTGCGGATCAGCCCGTTACGGTAGAGGATTTTCAGAAGTCCCCTGAATGTAGACCAATATCCCGATGCGGAGTTTCGTGTGATGTGTCCGTTACGCTTGAGTTTCTTTGCCGTCAACAGGTACTCACGGAACTTGTTGCAGAGATCAATGTCGAGTTCCTCAAAAGTACATTTTCCATGCACGAAGTTGCTGAAATGGAGATAGACAAATTCCCACTTTGGGTCATGTTTACGGAGCTGATTACGGAAATACTCCAGAAAATCAGCCTTGAGTTTGTACTTGTCGAAGAAATCATACCGTTCATTCACTACCGACTCGAACCTGCGGCAACGGATGGCTTCAGCCTTCTCGGACATTACCTCGTTGAAATCCTGTTCCCGCTTGTTCTTCGGATTGGCATATATATAAATGCCAAGCGATTCATGACGGATAACTTTCATTGTTTCCTTGTCTCTATACCCAGGATAATAATCCAGATAAAACGACAGCATCCTGTTTTTCAAAGGACGAGTTCTTAATGTTACGGTTTTACAATCGTTCATAATGTTATATTTTTTATGGTTGTTATTAATTCGCTGGCAAATCACTGTAATGTAACCATGCAGACCACCTTCAGTGACGATTAATTTTGGAATAATTTACGGTAGCCTATAATCAGGTCACTTACGGACACCCATCACCCGGTCAAAGTCCACTTTCAGGAAGCGGACGAAGCGCCCGTTCTTCTCTCGGGGAATCTGGTGGAACTGTAAAATACCGTACACCGAGTCACGAGAGAGTTTGAATTTTTCCATTGCCTCCTTGACCGTGTAATATTCCGCCTTGCTCTCCTGTTCTGCAGTCTTGGAAAGATCGAAGTGGAGTTTGGAGTAGAATATCTGCCCGTGTTCTTTCTTTGAGGGAATGTTGTTACGGTAGACGTGCGAACGGATGGCGACACGTGTCATGCCGTATTTCTCCTGAATATCTTCGGGAGTGTACCATTCAGTCAGGTCGGAGTCCACCTCATATTTGGCAAAGGCAGCATCAATATGTTTCTTGCTGTAATAGTTGAACTGGCGGATTCTCACTTTCGGGACCTTGTGCTGTCGTGTATAAGTCCATACCCATTTGGCATTGACCTTATATTTCTGTGCAATCTCCTCGGCAGTGTAATACTCGGTGATGTCAAAGTCCTCTTTGGGCATAATACGTTCGTAAGGCTTGGTCTTCATCATCAGCTCGATGTCCGCACGGCGGATGAGCGACTTCTTCCCGCTCAGCCGGGATGCCCGCAGTTTGGATTCCTTGACTAGTTTATAGATGTATTGCCGGGTAACACCCATCAGCTTTGCGGCTTGGGCAAAAGAGAAGAAATCCTGCCCCTCGGCTGCTTGTTGAGGTTGCAATAATTCCTGTGATCGCTTCAACTGTCGCTTACGTTCCCTGATGCGTTCCTTGTAGCCAAGATTGGAACACTGATGGCTACAATAACAGGTTGTTGTCTTTTGAGCTATAAATGGCTTTCCGCACCATTGACAAATCTTTCTTATTTCCATATTTTCCTCCTTTACATTGGGGATAATTTCTCCTTATTTCTCCCGAATTTTGTCAACACATGTAAACCATTGTCAACACACGTCAACTAATGCGTCACTGTGACATTTGGGTAAACCGTGAATTTCTGCCACGGTAGAAATACGTATGAAAAATATGGATAAAAACCGTTACTTCCAAATACGGTCTGGAAAGCACATAAAAAACAAAAGTCGCTGATATACAGCGACTTTATTCTAAATGGTTATAGTTGGTTACGGTTGTTTACAAGCCGTCATTTCCCGATGCAGAATTTCGAGAATATTTGGCTGAGAATATCGTCGTTGGTGATTTCGCCTATGATGGTGCCCAGGTGGTGGATGACCTGGCGGATGTCTTCGCTTAAGAGGTCGGCCGAACGATCGTCATCGAGGGCCGTGAGGGCTCGGTGCAGGGCGTCGAGGGCTTGGCGCAGGGCCTCCAGATGGCGGCTGTTCGAGATGACGGGATCGCCGTCGTAGATGCTTCCGGTGTCGAAAGTCGCGCGGAGTCTGGCAAGGAGCCGTTCGATTCCTTCGCCGGTTTTTGCCGAGATGAAAAGAGTGTCGGGGTTTGCCGACGATACTCTATATTCGATCCCGCAGCCGGAGGATACCTTCGATTCGGTGATACGTGCATCCGGGCTGTCGCATTTATTGACGATGAGCAAGCGAGTCTGTTCGGACGTAATCTGTATGGCGGGAGGTATCGGGCAGGTCGCATCGACGACCTGAAGTACGATTTGTGCGCGGCGGATCATCTCCTGCGTGCGGTCGATGCCCATCTGTTCCAGGCGGTCGGCGGTATCGTGCAGCCCGGCGGTGTCGATGAAGCGGAACAGAACGCCGTCAATATTGAGCGTCTCTTCGATCGTGTCGCGTGTGGTGCCTGCGATGTCGGATACCAGGGCCCGCTCTTCGCCCAGCAGACGGTTCAGAAGGGTGCTTTTGCCGACGTTGGGTTCTCCGACAATAGCGACAGCCACCCCTTTTTTGATGGTGTTGCCGAGTCTGAACGAGTCCGTCAGGCGGGTGATTTCGCTTTCGATGCGGTGCATCATCTCCCGCAGGCGTGCACGGTCGGCGAATTGAACGTCTTCTTCCGAAAAGTCGAGTTCGAGTTCGAGGAGCGAGGCCAGTTGCAGCAGTTCGTCGCGCAACGCACCCAGTGCCGCCGAATATCCGCCCCGCATCTGGGTCGAGGCCATGGCGTGCGAAGCCCGGGAATCGGAGGCGATCAGATCGGCGACGGCTTCGGCCTGCGCGAGGTCCATCCGGCCTGCGAGGAAGGCCCGAATGGTAAATTCGCCCGGTTGCGCCATACGAGCGCCGGAGCGAAGCAGGAGTGCGATGATTTCGGAGACGATGTAGGGCGATCCGTGACACGATAGCTCGACGGCATCTTCGCCCGTGTAGGAGTGCGGTGCACGATAGATGGCCGCGACTACGTCGTCGATCGTTCTGTCCCCGTCTATGACTTCGCCGTAGTGCAGGGTGTGCCCGGCGGCTTCGGCCAGCGGTTTGCGCCCCCGAAAGATGCGGTCGCAGCAGGCGATGGCTTCGGGACCGCTCAATCGGATGACGGCGATGGCTCCGCCCGAAGCGGTGGCGGGAGCGACGATGGTATCGGTCGATGTGTTCATCGGACGAAGATTATCGGCGGATCGGGATCCTGAGCCGTTGGCCTTCCCGCAGCTTGTTGGCGTTTTTCAGCTTGTTCAGCTTCATGATTTGTGCCGTAGTGGTTCTGTAACGGCGGGCGATCGCACCCAGCGTATCGCCTCGCTTGACCGTGTAGGTGGTGTATGCGGGGGTGGCGTCCGCGAGTTTCTTCTTTTCGATGTTGGCCGGATTGATGTACTCTTTCAGATAGGTGGAGTCCTTCCGGTGAATCTCCTCTTCGCTGGCGATGTACTGGCAGAGGTAGTGCTGGGGGAGTACCAGCGTGTAGCTTTTGATCGTAGCCGGGATGATGTCCATTTTGTATTGCGGATTGAGTGTCCGCAAAGTTTCGATGGGAATGTCGAGTGTCGAGGCTACTTGTCCCAGGTGGAGCAGGCGGGTGACGCGGATCGTATCGGTCGCCAGCGGCATGGGCGGGTTTTCGCTCTGGATACCGTGCTGCTGGTGGTAGGCATAGGCATAGGAGGCTCCGACGAAGGCCGGTACATACCCGCGAGTTTCGCGGGGCAGGTATTCGTAGATGTCCCAGAAGGTCGTCCCTCCGCCGGCGCGGGCCAGGGCTTTGTTTACGTTGCCCGGGCCGCAGTTGTAGGCGGCGATGGCGAGTGTCCAGTCGTGGTAGATGCTGTAAAGGTCCTTCAGATAACGGCAGGCGGCGCGGGTCGCTTGCACCGGGTCCCGACGTTCATCGACGAACGAATTGATCTCCAGTCCGTAACTTTTGCCTGTCGCGGGCATGAATTGCCACAGTCCGACAGCACCCATCGGAGAGGTGGCCGTGGTCGAGAGAGCCGATTCGATGATCGGCAGGGCACGCAGCTCGACGGGCAGGTCGGCCTTGATGAGCTCTTCCTCGATCAGCGGGAAATAGTAGCGTGAGAGGCTCAACACCCGGTTGATTGTCCCGTAACGGGTATCGACGTAACGGCGGATGTAGTTTTTGACGATCGGATTGAAGGGGAGTTGCACCGGTGATACGAGTGCCCGCAGGCGGTTGGCATAGACTGAATCGGGGGTCGTGTCACTCGAGGAAGCGAGGCTGTCGATGTCGATGTAGTCGTTGAAAAACGTATCGTAGGATTGCAGAGTCTGCTTTTCCCGCCAGAGAGCCACGAGCGAGTCGATCTGGGCCGGGGTGAGATTGCGATTCAGTTCCGGACAGTAAGGCTCCGTTTGCTGTACGGTCGTTTTTTCTGTCACTGTTTTCTCCGGTTTGACCGAAACGGGAGTATGGGTCGATTTCGAAGCCTGCTTTTCGGTCTTGGCTTTTCTCTTGGCACGGCGCTCTTTGCGGCTCTGGGCGGTTGCGGTCGCGCAGCCGAGGAGGATCGAAAGAAAGAGGGTGCAGGCGAGGATCTTTCTCATGATGGAATCAGAAATTCAGGTTGAAGTTGAATCCGAAAGTCGGGCGGTGTCCGCCGACGGTCGGGGAATAGACGTAATTCACCGCCGGCGTGAACTCTACGCTTAAATCGTCCGAAATGTCGTAACTTTTCAGATGAGCGTCCACATGGGCGTCGATGATTTGCAGCACGTAAAGTCCGGCAGTGATGATGATGCACAAGTCGCGGTTGCGGCGGTAATTGTCCTTGAGGTTTTTGAGAAATTCCGCTGAGTACTTAGTACCGAATTCGCCCTTGGCTACAGGCGGGTCGGGATGGTGCTCCGGGTCTTTCTGGTGCTCTTCCAGGGCTTTGTCGTAGGCGCTACGATCGGAGTAGGCTTTCTTGAAACGCTTGTAGCCGCGATTGTTCCAGTCGATGGTATAGATCGTGGTTGCCAGTCCGCCTACGACGAAAGGCAGTTTCCAGTAACTTTTGTTATAGACTTGTCCGGCACCGGGGAAGATCGTGGCCAGTGTCGTGGCTTTCTTTACGGGGGAGGCGTCGTAGCGGTAGTTGACCGCCGCATCGCCCAGGAAGTAAAGGTAGGAGGCGACCGTAAGCCCGAGATAGATCTGCCTGCGCGTATTGCTGCGGATCATACGGGACTGTACGTCGTCCAACTCCTCCGTGCGGGCCGTACCGTTTTCCAGCAGGGCGTTGTATTGTCGTTTGAGAGGTTTGTAGGTGTTGTTTTCGTGGAAGAAGAGGGTCAGTCCCGCACCTACCGTTCCGTAGAGGATCGGCAGCTTCCAATATTGCTTGTTGTAGATCTGTCCGAAACCGGGCGCTACCAGCGAGATCCAACTTACGCCCGACAGCGAGATGGTATCGCGCCGGGGGCGGAGGTCTTTTCGGCCTGCGAGCGAGTCGGGCGCTCCGAGTGCTGCGGGCAGGGAGTCGGTTTTCAGAAGCAGGGCCGAGTCGGGGACGAATTGCGGGTGCAGTCTCGCAGCCAGCGAATCCCGGAGCCGCAGCGAATCGATGCCCGAACGCAGCAGCGAATCGCGCAGGGTACTGTCCTGAAGCAGAGAGTCCACCCGCATCAGTAGCAGAGAGTCCGTAAGATGGTTTTTGGCCAGGCTGTCCGGTTTGGGCATCAGACCGCTGCGCACGAAAGTTTTCGCGCTACGGTAACGGTCCAACGGAACTTGGGCCGATGCTTCGCCTGCTCCGCACAATGCGAGAAAGGCGAAAAGCACCAACAGACGGATATATCCCCGGGTGTGTTTCATCTATTTATTGTTGCGGATTTCGGCGGAAGCGCCTCTTTTCTCGAATTTTTCGATGAAGCGGTCGATGTCCCGGTCGTCCGAGAAGTCGATCACGATGCGACCGCCGCCGTTTTTCGAGCGTTTGATGCTGATCTCCTGCGAGAAGAATTTTTCGAGCTGCTCCACCAGCCGCGCATACGATTCGGGATACTCCTCGTCTTCGGCCGGAGCTGCGGGTTTTGCCGCAGGGTCGGTCAGTGCGCGGACCAGTTCCTCGATCTGGCGCACGGAGAGTCCCTTGCGGATGCACTTTTTGAGCAGGCGCAGTTGCAACTCTTCGGGAGCTCCGGCGATCGCTTTGGCGTGTCCCATCGAGATAAGCCCCTCCTTGAGGGCGAGTTGTACTTCGTTGGGCAGTTTCAAAAGGCGCATGTAGTTCGACACCGTCGAGCGTTTTTTGCCGACCTTTTCCGAGAGCGCCTCTTGCGTGAGGTTGCATTCGTCGATCAGCCGCTGCATTCCCAGGGCGATTTCGATGGCGTTGAGGTCTTCGCGCTGGATGTTCTCCACCAGGGCCATAGCATGCAGGTTCTCGTCGTCCACTTCGCGGATATAGGCGGGCAGGGACTCCAGTCCGGCTTTGCGGGCGGCCCGCCAGCGGCGTTCGCCACTGATAATCAGGTAGCGTCCGTCGTCGGTGCGTTTGACCGTGATGGGTTGGATTACGCCCAGCGTGCGGATCGAGTCGGCCAGCTCTTCGAGCGCCTCTTCATCGAACTCCGTGCGCGGCTGCGTGGGGTTGGGGAAGATCGCCGAAACGGAGATCTCCGCCATTTCGGTCATCGGTTTGAGCCTGGCATCCAGGTGTTCGCTCCCGAAAATGGCGTCCAGACCGCGTCCTAATCCCTTCTGTTTCATAATGCTATTTTGCTTTTTGATTGCTTTTGCGGTTGCGTTTCAGGAGCTCCTTGGCCAACGTGAGGTAATTAGCCGACCCGACGGCGGAAGCATCGTACAAGATGACGGGTTTTCCGTGCGAGGGGGCTTCTCCTAAACGGATATTGCGTTGAATTATTGTGTCGAAGGCCAGCTCTCCGAAGTGGTTGCGAACTTCGTTCACCACCTGGTTGTTGAGGCGGTTGCGCATGTACATAGTCAGCACGAAGCCTTCGATTTCGAGCGCCGGGTTCAGTCCGTTCTTGACGATGCGGATGGTGTTGAGCAGCTTCGAGAGCCCCTCGAGCGCGAGGTATTCGCACTGTACGGGAATCAGCACCGTGTCTGCGGCCGTGAGGATGTTCACCGTCGTATAGCCCAGCGAGGGGGAGCAGTCGATCAGGATATAGTCGTAGCGGTCGCGCACGCTCTCCACGATGCGGCGGATCACGTGGTGTCCGTTCTCCATCTTGGGTAGCTCGGTGTCGGCGGCCACCAGGTCGATCGACGAGGGGAGCAGCCAGAGGTTCTTTACGTCCGGGCTTTGGAGGATTACGTCGGCCGCCGTCTTCGCTCCGGTGATGCACTCGTAAATGCCCTCCAGGTTGATGTCGAAGCCCAGTCCCGACGTAGCGTTGGCCTGCGGATCGGCATCCAGCAGGAGAACTTTCTTGCCCAGCAGCGCGAGTGACGCCGAGAGGTTGATGGCTGTGGTCGTCTTGCCCACGCCGCCTTTCTGATTGGCCAATGCGATGACCTTTGCCATGTTTGCTGATTTTAACGGGTTATAATCGGCCAAAAATACGAATTTTATCGGGAAAAACCATAACGATCCCGAAAAATGCCTATCTTCGAAGCGTAAAACAGGTCTTTGTAACGAAGATAAAACATAGAAGCTATGGCACATACCGATTCCACGACTCCGTCCGATGGCCGTCCGCAAGCTCCTGTTGGGGATACTCCCGGAACATCCGATCGGAAGCAAACGCCGCAACCGACTCATAAATACCGATTTCCGACTCTTATCGACCTGCTGGCTCTGGTAGGAATCTGGTATTTGCTGCAATTCGTCGGGCTGCTTGCCGCCCGCTTCGCCGGGTTCGATTTTCCGGACTGGGACTTGCTGCGCGGCAACGTCGCTCCGACGCCCGAACAACAGGATGCTCTGGCGCGTTTTACGGCTTTCACCTACCTGGTGACGATGGGACTGATGATTCTTTTCACGCTGTTATATCGCCGCTTGCGGCACGGAACGCGCAAGACGCTGCGCTTTTCGGCGCGGGGGCTCAATCCGGTTCTGCTGCTCTGGGGACTGGTGATGATGCTGGCAGCCGGTATCGTTATCGAACCGGTGGTGGAGCTGCTTCCGACGCCTTCGTCCGCAGTTTACGGCCGGGGCTTCTGGGCGATCATTACGCTGGTGGTCATGGCTCCTCTGTTGGAGGAGTTCCTCTGTCGGGGCATCATTCTCGAGTCGGTGCGGGCCAAATACGGCGTCGTGGCGGCTCTGTTCCTCTCGTCGGCGTTCTTCGCCGTGTTGCACGGACATCCGGCGCTGGCGGTCAATGCTTTCGTGATGGGACTGATCCTGGGTTTCATCTATATCGAGACCAATTCGATCTTTTCGGTCGTTCTGCTCCATGCCATGAACAACGGCGCGGCTTTCCTGTTGATTATGGTCGGACTGGACGGGGCCACGATACGTTCGGTTATCGGCAGCGATACGCTCTATACGATCGTTTACGTCGTCGCGCTCGTGCTTTTCGCCGCATCGGGCTATATGATCTACCGTTTGCTGGCTCGGGCGAAAAAGCAGGACGCGGACGCAATTCGTTGATTTATTGCCAGGAACCGACATAATTGCGGGTAGTTCGTATGTCCTTTCCTTCGGTAGCCTTGGAGCGTGCTGCCGCATGTTCTACGTTGGTCTTTTCCGTTTTTCATCGCAAGAAATTCGAGTTTGCAGGAGCGGGAAAATAGATCTGCGATGTAATAATCGGAACGTACGGTACGTTAAAGTTCAGGTAAAAAGTGTATCTTTTTCGTTGAAGAGAAGATGATGCGCCTCGGCTTAACTCAAATAAATTTGGTTAGGCTCTCGGCTTTCATTATCTTTGTCCCTTGTAGTTATGAGTTTTTGTGCCAAAATAGGAGCTGTTCTGCTGCTCGTACTTGCGGTAGGGTGCCAGGAAGTGCCCCGCTATTGGGGCGGAGGTCGGGTCGTGTTGGCCGAGGCTGCCGGTAGAAAATTGTACGCGCGAGAGGTTAAGGCTGCGATTCCGAAGGGAGTGGTCGGCGAGGACAGCGTGGCTTTCGTAAACCGTTATGTCGAAAAGTGGGTGCACAAACAGCTTAAATTGCACGAGGCCGAAGAACTTTTCTCCGATGCCGAGCAGGACATCGATTCGCTGGTCGAGGAGTACCGCCAGGCGTTGTTGATCCGTAAGTTCGACCAGCATCTGATCGAGGAGCGCATCGATACGCTCGTTACCGCCGATCAGATTGCTGCCTATCACCGTGAACACGCGTCGGATTTCAAGGTCAATCAAACCCTGGTCAAGGGGCGGATCGTTCGCTTCGACGCCAACAACCGGCAGGCGCCGAAGCTGCGCAAGTTGATGACGCAGCCCGGCTCATCCCGGCAGCAAGAGTTCGCCGACATCTGTACCAAGAACAATTTCGTACTGAACGATTTCTCCTCTTCGTGGGTGACCTTCTCCGAGTTTCTGGGCTATCTGCCCACATTGCGCAACCAGAGTTACGACGCCCTGCTCTCCTCGCGGGCCGTACAGGAGATGAGCGACGGTCATTCGCGCTACTATTTCGAAATAAGCGACGTGCTTCGTCCGGGCGATCCCGAACCGCTGGAGCGCAGCGAGGCGATCGTGCGCCGCATCCTCTACAACCAGCGGCAGAACGAGATCATTCGGGCCTACGACGAGGAGGTTTACCGAAAAGCGGTCGAGGAGGGGAGAGTGAAGATCCATGAAGAAGAAAAAATAGAGAACTGATGAGCAAGAAGATTCTGTTTTGCGCAGCGTTGGTGCTGGCGATTTTTGCAGGGGCCGCCCAGAAGCGGCAGGTGATGCTGGACCGCGTGGTGGCCGTCGTCGGCGGATCGTCGATCCTCTGGTCGGAGGTGGACGAATATGCGGGCGAGCTGGTGGAACAGCGCCGCCAGCAGGGTTACACTTCGGACCGCGATCCCCACGACGAAGCGCTCGAACAACTGCTGATGCAGAAGCTGCTGTTCAATCAGGCGCTCATCGATTCGGTGGATGTCAGCTATTCGGGCATCGCACAGCGGGTGGAAGCCCATTTGCAGGCGCTCATCGACGATGCGGGTTCTATCGCCGCGCTCGAAACCAAACAGCATATGCCGATCTTCAACGTGCGCGAAATGCTGCGTCAGCGTTACGAGGAGCAGGCATACGCCCAGGCTATGCAGAGTTCCGTAGTAGGGAAAATCAAGGTGATTCCCGGCGAGGTGGAGCGTTACTACAAGAAGACCGATCCGGACAGTCTGCCGACTATCCCCGAACAGTACGTTTATGCCCAGATCACCCGTTTCCCGGCGTCGATCAAGGAGGCCAAGCAGCGCACCAAGGAGCGGTTGCTGGATATGCGCGAGCGCATCATCAAGGGGCAGACCCGTTTCGACATCATGGCCCGCATGTATTCGATGGACGGTTCGGCCATCAGTGGCGGCGAACTGGACCCCCAGCCTTTGGACGGGTTCGTGCGGCAGTTTGCGGACGCATTGGCCGATCTGAAGCCGGGACAGGTTTCCGAGGTCGTCGAAACGCAATACGGTTATCACCTGATTCAGTTGATCGACCAGAAGGGGCGTATGTACCATGCGCGTCATATCGTGTTGCGACCCTCCTATACGCTCGAGGAGCTGGCGGCTCCGGCCCGTATGCTGGACAGTATCGCAAACCTGATCCGTAAGGATTCGATTACTTTCGAGGAGGCGGCCCGGAAGTTTTCCGACGACGATAATTCGAAGATGAACGGCGGCGTGGTGACCAACCACGATTTGCTGGAACTTACTCAAAGGTGGGAAGCAAGTTATACCGAAACACGCTTCATGAAAGAAGATTTCGGCCGGGCCGGTGGCAAGAGCCTCGACGACTACAATGCCCTGCGCAATCTTAAGGAGGGCGAAATTTCCGACGCCTATCAGACCGAAGACTGGATGGGCAACCAGCTCAGCAAGATCGTCAAGCTCGTGAAGGTGATCCCTCCGCACAAGGTTTCGCTCAACGAGGACTATATTCGCGTCGAACAGCTGGCGCTGAACGCCAAACGCGAAAAAGTGTTCAAGGAGTGGCTCGACAAGAAGATCGAGGGCATGTACATTTATATCGATCCCGAATTTCGGGACGGAGAGTTCGAAAATAAGAACTGGGTAAAATAGAGATCGTCCGATGCCGAAGGGATTGCGAAAAATAGTGTGCGCACTGCTGGTCGCAGGTGTCGCCGGAGGTGTGATCCTCGCGGGGAACAGGCCGCTGGCCGTTCCCGTTGCGGGTGTTCATACCCCGTCGGCTCCGGGTGCTCCGGCCCAGGACCCCGAGTCGAACAAGGTGGTCGATTTCGTCGCCGACCGGGGATATCCTATTCCTTACGGCGATACGACCGCGACGGTGCTCGTAGGACATTTCGCGGCCCAGCACAACGGGGCGGTCATTACCTGCGACAGCGCGATCCGCTACAACGACAAGCGCATCGAGTGCTTCGGCAACGTACTGATCAATAAAAAAGAGACATACATTTACGGCGACCGGGCCGACTACAACGGTGAGATCAACGAGGCACGGGTCTATGCTCCGCTGGTGAAGGTCGTCGATGGGGATGCGACGCTCTATACTTACGATTTCCGGTTCAATACGCTGGACAATATCGGTACTTTCAGCGGAGGCGGTATGCTGACCAACCGCGAGAATCACCTCGAATCCGACCGGGGCTACTATTATGCCGATACGCACCAGATTATCTGTGTGGATCGTGTCGAGATGCGCAACGACAAGTACGAACTCAAGGGCGATTCGGTGGTGTACGATACGGATACCGACCAGGCTCATTTCTTCGAGCGAACCAACATCTGGAACGAAGGCGGCGATTACATTTATGCCGACCGGGGACGTTACGAAAAGCCGCGCGAGCTTTACGTGCTGACTCGCAACGGGTATGTGATGACCGAAAAGCAGGAGCTGTGGAGCGACAGCCTCGACTATTACCGGGAGTCCGGGCATGCTCTTTTGTTCCGGAATATCCAGATCGACGACGCCGAGCACAAAGTGCTCGCTTTCGGCGATTACGGCGAATATTGGAAGGAGCCGGGCAATGCTCTGCTCACGCAGCGACCTTCGGTGGTCAGCTACGATACGAGTCAGAGCGATTCGCTCTATATGTGTGCCGATTCGATGTTTCTTTATACGATCTCGAAGAGCGAGCAGGCACGTGCCGATTCGTTGGCGAAGGTGAAGGAAAAGGCGGCAGATTCTCTGGCCGGCTCTAAGGGGGGATCGTCTGTGGATTCACTGGCTGCGAAACCGAGTGCTGCGGGTCCAAAAGCCTCGCAGGATGGATCGCAGGCGGATGCCGCTGCTCCGCAGGATGCGGCCGGAGCCGTCGAAACCTCGTCCGAAACTGCGGATGCCGGTTCTGGTTCCGCTGTAGAACCCATAGCGGCTGTTCCGGTTGAAAAAGGAGGAACGGGGGGCGATTCTCTGGATGCCGCCCCAGCAATAGATACGCTTCTTTCCGACAGCCTTGATCGGGTGGGGGGCGGAATGACCCCTGCCGATTCCGTGGCCGCCGTTTCTGCGGTGGATACGCTTTTTTCCGACAGCCTTGCGCAGGCCGGTCCAAAATCGCTTCCTGCGGATTCTTCCGTGCATATTCTTTCCAAGCGGGAGCGGAAAGCCCAGGCCGACAGCTTGAAAGCTCAATTGCGGGCACAGGCCGACAGCATAGCGTCCGTGAAAAAGGCGCAGGCGGCAGCGGCCCGCAAGGAGAAGCTGGCGCAGATCGCCAAAGCACGTCAGGCTCGGGCTACTGCCAAGCTCGACGCTGCGAAACAGAAGGAGGAGGCATTGCGCAGAAAGAACCTGGAGCGCCGTGCCGAACGTATGGAGAAAATCTGGGCCAAGCGGCGTGCCAAAACCGGGAAGGCGATCCTGAAAGGCAAGCTTCCGGCGTCGGCTCTCGATTCGCTGGTCGCCGACTCCCTGCGGGAGGCTAGGGCTTTTGCCGCGTTGGATTCTTTGTTCCGGGACTCTCTTGCTGCGGATTCGCTGGGACGCGATTCCATGCAGCTCGATTCGCTCAAGGCCGGGGTTGCGGCAGCGGACTCTTTGCGGGGGGATTCGATCGCTGCACCTGCTGGAGATTCCCTCTACCGGTTGGTCAAGGGGTATCGCCGGGTAAAGATCTTCCGCAATGACTTCCAGGCGGTCTGCGATTCTCTGGTGGCCGTTTCCACGGACTCGATGATCCTGCTCTATATCGATCCTGTGCTCTGGAATCAGGATAACCAGATCACTTCGGACGTGATGAAGATCTATACCGAAAACTCCAAACTCCAGAAAGCGGAATTCGTCGGCCGTCCGGTCATGTCGAGCGAGATCGACACTATGACTTACAACCAGGTGACGGGCAAGCTGATTACGGCCTATTTCCGCGACAACAAGATCTATCGCAACGACGTGGACGGTAACGTGCAGACCATCTATTACATGCAGGAGGACGATTCGCCCGAACCGGTGGGGTTGATGTCCATCCAAAGCGGTGCGGCTACCTACTACATCAACAATAATACGGTCGAAGGCATTACTTACCGCAATCAGCCGGTCTATTCGATCTTTCCGATGGATAAGATTCCGGAGACGCAGGCTCTTTTTCTCGAAGATTTCAAGTGGGAGGGGCATCGGCGCCCGGCGCTTCGGGAGGTTTTCGACCGGACGATTCGCCCTTCGGAGCGTGCGGAGAAGAGTGCGCTGCCGCGACCCGATTTTCCGATCACGCGCCGTATCGAGGAGTATAAAAAGTTGCTCATCGAGTCCGGAACCTGGGTGGACCGCGATGACAAGCTGACGCCCGAAGCGCTTGAGTGGCTTCACTGGCTGGGGTATTGATCTCAGTCATACGGCTCTCTTTGGGCTTTCGGATAGGATATAATCGGCCCTCCCGGATTCATCCCGTCAGGTAGAATCCGGGAGGGCCGGTTTGTCGGGTCGGTGAGAAATTCTTTCGTTTTAGGCGGAAGAGGGGAAGATATGCGCTATTTTTGTTCTCCGAATCAAAAGACCGTACTTCGGACGCGCCGTATTGTCGAGCTGCGGAGCGGTCCGAAGGATGCGAAAGTTGCGAAAGAGGTTCCGTATCCCGGAGTGCGGAGCCGTCGGTAAAAAGAGTCGAGTTATGAAAAAGAGTTTGATCGCCCTGGCTTTCGGCACGTTGGCTCTCGGCATGGCCGAGTTCGTCATGATGGGGATTCTGCCCGATGTGGCGAGGGATTTGGGCGTTTCCATCCCCCGGGCCGGAGATCTGATTTCGGCCTATGCCGTCGGGGTTTGCGTCGGGGCTCCCGCGACGGTGCTCATTGCACGTAAGCGGGCGTTGAAGGGGATTCTGCTCGCTCTTGCCGCTCTTATTGTTCTGGGTAACGTCTGCGCTTCGCTGGCACCCGACTTTTGGGTGCTCTTGGCGATGCGGTTCGTGTCGGGCCTGCCTCACGGGGCTTTTTTCGGCGTGGGTTCGATCGTTGCGGAGCGGGTAGCCGATCCGGGACATAAAACCCAGGCCGTGTCGATCATGATCCTCGGGATGACTGTCGCCAACCTGTTCTGTGTGCCGTTGGGTACCTATTTGGGCAGCTATCTTTCGTGGCGGCTGGCTTTCGGGATGGTCGGGCTGTGGGGAATTATGGCTCTGCTGCTGATCGCCCGCTGGGTGCCTGCCCTGCCGGCGCTGCCCGATACGGGGTTGAAGGGGCAATTCCGGTTCCTCGGTTCGCGGGCCCCCTGGCTGATTCTGTTGGCTACGCTGCTGGCCAATGGAGGAGTTTTCTGCTGGTACAGCTACGTGACTCCGACCATGACGCGTGTGGCGGGCATCCCCGGGCAGGCGATGACAGCCGTGATGATGGTCGCGGGACTGGGAATGCTGGTGGGTAATCTCGCGGGCGGGCATCTGTCGGACCGCTTCTCTCCCGAACGGGTCGCCCGCTTTATTCAGGGGATGATATGTCTGTTGCTCGTAGGGATCTTCTTCGCGGCTCGGATCGACTGGCTCGTGATTCCGCTGATGTTCCTGACGACGGCTTCGCTCTTCGGGGTTTCATCGCCCCAGCAACTGCTTATTCTGGAGAATGCGCCGGGCGGGGAGATGCTCGGCGCCGCGTCGATCCAGATCGCGTTCAACCTCGGCAACGCTTTGGGCGCCTACTTCGGCGGTCTGCCGATCAGTTTCGGCCTGGGGCCTCAATATGCCGCCCTGCCCGGTGCGGCGATGGCCCTGCTGGGCTTCGTCATGTTCTCCGTCTATTGCAGTCTTTACGGTCGGAATAAAACTCATAGAATATTGTCGGAAAATGAAATGCGCGGATAATCGGGAAGAGCTGTTCCCGGTGGTCGATGCTGCCGGACGTGTCGTCGGCCGGGCCACGCGGGGCGAGTGCCACGGCGGGTCGATGCTGTTGCATCCGGTGGTGCACCTCCATCTGTTCAACTCCCGTGGGGAGCTTTACCTGCAAAAACGTCCGGCGTGGAAGGATATCCAGCCCGGACGGTGGGATACGGCCGTAGGCGGCCATGTGGATTTTGGGGAAGAGCCTCTCGTTGCCCTGCGGCGCGAGGTGCGCGAGGAGGTCGGCGTGACGGATTTCGAGCCGCAGCACGTGCTGACCTACCTGTTCGAGTCGGAACGCGAACGGGAGTTGGTCTATGTCTATAAGACGGTGTACGATGGGCCTGTCGTACCGAGCGGCGAGTTGGACGGAGGTCGCTTCTGGACACTGCGCGAGATCGCCGAAGGAGTGGGCGGCGGGATCTTTACCCCCAATTTCGAAGGCGAGATCCGCCGCGTGGCGGAGCTGCCGGATGTCGGGCGTTGAGTCCCCGGTTCCGTTCGCTGCGCCTCTTCGGAACGCAGGGCGGTCTGCCGTCCGGCGACCGCTAAATAAAGCACATGATCAGAATTTGAATGATGATGACCCGCAGGAACATGCATACGGGATAGACCGTCGCGTACGCCACGGCCGGATGATCGCCGGGGATCGAGTCGTTGGCATAGTTCAGCGCCATCGGGTTGGCCATGCTGCCGCACATGATGCCGGCTACCTGTCCGAAATCGAGTTTGAAGAACCGCAGCGACAGGGCGGCTACGATAACGATGGGGACGAACGTGAGAAGGAATCCCAGTCCGATCCAGAGCATTCCTTCGGGACGCATGATCGTTTCGACGAAATGGGCGCCCGCTTCGAGCCCCAGGCAGGCCAGATAGAGCGACAGTCCCAATGCCCGGAGCATCAGGTTGGCGCTCAACGTGGTGTAGGTGACGATGTGGATGCGGGGGCCGAAGGTTCCGATCAGGATGCCGAGGATGATCGGGCCGCCTGCGAGTCCCAGTTTGACGGGGAGGCTGATACCCGGTACCGCGAAAGGGATGCTTCCCAGCAGCAGGCCCAGGAGCAGACCGATGAAAACCGGAATCAGGTTGGGTTCGTCGAGCTGTTTGACGGCATTGCCGAGGATTTTTTCGACGCCTTCGATCGCCTGTGCTTCACCCACTACCGTCAGGCTGTCGCCCAGTTGCAGCGTGAGATCGGGCGTGGCGAGCAGTTGTACGCCCGAACGATGCACCCGGCTGATGTTGATGCCGTACAGGTTTCGCAGACGCAGCGAACTGAGTTTGCGGCCGTTGATTTCGGGGCGGGTGACGATGATCGACCGGGAGATGAGCTGGCTATCCAATGCGTTCCAGTCGATATCGTGCGTGTTCCAGTCTTTCTGTACCCGCTCGCCGAAGAGGAGTTCCAGCGCCTGTACGTCGTCCGGCGAGGCGATCACCAGCACCAGATCACCCGCTTCGAGGGTCGAGTCCGAGGTCGGAATCGAAACCTGCCCGGCACGCCAGAGGCGGGAGATGACGAAATGGTGGTGGCTGTATGCCGCTACGTCGCGGATGCTTTTGCCGACGATGCCGGGATTGGAAATCTTGAATTCGACGATGAAGATATTCTTTTTATGTTCGGCGTCCGGTTGCGGAATGTCCGAGGGCCGGGCGAAGAGTTTGCGTACGGCGATGATGCCCAGAATCACGCCTACGACACCCAGCGGGTAGGTCAATGCACAGCCCAGCGTGGCGTTGTTGCTGTCCAACTGCATCTGCGAGAGCATCTGTTGTGCCGCACCGAGCGCCGGGGTGTTGGTCGTGGCGCCGCACAGGATGCCTGCCATGTCGCTCATGGGAACACGGGTCGCATAGCCGAGCCCTACGGCCAGTGCCGAACCTGTCAGGACGATGAGCGTGGCGAGCGAAACCAGCCGGATGCCGCCCGAGCGGAGCGAACTGAAGAAACCGGGGCCGACCTGCAATCCCAATGCATAGACGAAGAGTACGAGCCCGAAACTTTCGGCGAAAGCCAGCATCGAAGGATCGACCGAGAGCCCGAAATGACCCGCTGCGATGCCGATGAAGAAGACGAACGTCACGCCGAGCGAAATTCCGAAAAAACGCACTTTGCCCAGCATCATGCCGAACACCGAGATCAGCGAGAGCACGACGACGGCTTGAATGGCCGAATGTTGGGTAAAAAGATCCGTAAACCAGTCCATTTTGTTTCGTTCCGGGATTGTTCCGGCTGCAAAAATAGCTGTTTTTTCCGAATGGAGATGTGCGGATGCCTCTTTTTGCCGGATCGCAGGAATGAACGGGCCGAATATCCTTATTGCCAGGGACGGGCGTATCCGTCGGATCATTTCCGGGGAGAGGGTGTATGGCGCCTTGTCGGGAAGCGCTCTCTTCGCATTTTCGGAGTAGGCCGGCCGGCGAGTTCGCGGAGCGTGTCGCCGTTGGCGCGGAGGATGGTCAGGATGCGCTCCTCGTTGAAGAATTGCTTGCATATTGAATTTCAGACTATTAGTCAAATCGCAGTGAAATTTGCACAAACAAACCACACTATCTGAGACGGTCTGAGGCGATAGGAGGAAAGATTGGACAAACTAATTTCTCATAGTTCTTTCTAATTTATCCATTACTTTTCCTGCATGAGCAATATCATTAGATTGTGCATCACCTTTGTATGAGGATTTTGTTCCCATATTACCAATAAATATTTTATTATCTACACATCTAAAATATACACGAATTCCACCATATGCATGATTGCGAAGTTCGTATACATTATCAGCATCACACTTTTTAACTATATTATCATCACCTCTTGCCGGGAATAACAATCCACTTTGTAATGCTTTGGCAAACAAACTAATTACAAACTCCTGTAAATCTGGAGAAATCAGTTTAAATTCATCCATAAAAGAATCACATATGAAGCACTCATTGTCACCAAACGAATATTTCAATATAGATAGGTTAGCATTATCAATCGTTTCGTCCTCGATAATATGCTGTATTAGATTCTTCGTATTCATGCCATGCCAATTTACATTTTTCAATGCAGTTTCATTCACTAAAATTCCAAGACTGTCGACTTTAAGCGTTTCATCTAATGGCAATGACATAAAATAATACTTCAACTTATTGGCAATAAACAAATCTGTCGCATCTCTTCCATGGAATTTTATAGAACTAGTTAATTCCTCTTCAGAAAATACCTCTTCAACGCGAACATCTAAGTCTATTGGATATCTTGTAAAAAATGAATATAATTTTTTACGATGCTCTTTATATTTATCCTTTTCTGCAATCTTAAAATTATCTATAAGAGATTTTAAGGTTTTACCGCAAATTAAAATAGTAGAAGGCTGATTATTTGTCGCAATATATCCATTTATGGGCAGTTTTTTGTCATTTAGCAAGAGTATAAATTTAAGCATTAGATTGTCAAAAACCTCGCAAAGATCGCCTGTATAATATTCAGGCAAATTTGAATTAAAGTAGAATGTTATCATCTTTTTTATAATAGATCAGATGCATTTATTTCAAATTGGTCGAACATACCCTCTGGCCATTCTTTAATACGGCCGTAATTATCCATCTTAATACTTGTGACATTAGAAATGCCTTCTTTATCTTGCCAAAACCAATGAGTCAAAGTTTTATCCGCAAATCCTTCATTATTTTTGGCATAAATTCGAATGCCATCGAAAAGATGGTCGCTGTGGGTTTCAACAATAACTTGGCATCCCGAATGTGCAACTGAAGCTATTAGTTTTCCCATTTCAGTTTGTCCACGCGGGTGCAAATGAGCTTCAGGGTTTTCTAATATTACCAATGTATTTTTCTTTATAGTTCCCAAAAATAGAGCAACAATTATAGGCAATGTGTAGCTTAGTCCAAATCCGACATTTTTTGCTCTATAACCATTAAATAAAGAAAAGGAAGTATCCGCCTTATCAATAATATCATAATTGAACTGTACTCCAGGAGTTATAGTTCCCAACCAAGCTCTTAAATTATAGAGGAAAGTATCTCCTTCTGAATTAGGGTGAGTTATTAATTTACCAAGAATGTCATTTTCGTGTACTTGTATGCATTTTATAACATTTTCGCCTTTGGAACCCAATTCACAATCTGATAAAAGAGGAATTGAAACCAAAGGGCCATATCTATCTGCTGAAATAATAATCAAGTCAGGAAATTCTTCTGTATGAATGTTATTCTCTTTTTGTGGAGAATAACAAATTATACCATGCTCACCATATTTTGCATTAATACTAAATGGTAAAGAAGAAAATGGATTTTGGAGTTCTTTGTAATCACCATGTCCTTCTATTAGCGGATTTTCAAAATGTCTAGAATATTTATTCAGTATCTGTAAAGCTTGAATAACTGTACTTTTGCCACTGCTATTTAAGCCAGTTAAAACGTTTAACTGATTAAAATTAATACTTTTATCTACAAATGACTTAAAGCCTTTAATGATAAGTTGGTTTATCATGATATATATTTTTCTAAAAGATTATTCAACGAATCAAAACGTGATTTTACAGCAGCATGTTTCATACTGTCACGAGATATAGATATTATGAAATCTGTATTATCCAAGAATGGCTTATATTCATTTAAAAATTGTTCCTTATGAGAACGTAATCTACAAAACTCATTTTCTGAGATATTAGCAAAAAGATTACTCCATGTTTCAAATAATGATTTATTGATAGGTGAACGTCTTAAGCCATCATAGCTTTTCCTAAAAGCATGACCACCAAATATTTTATAACACCTATCCATTGCCATATTAAATATACTAACTATTTCATCTTCATTCATAACTCGTACTGTTTCCAAATCTATTCTACCAGAAGTAACTCGCTTACTCAATTCTCGAGAATTTAGATTTGGCATAGAATTTAATAGTATCATTGTATCTGACAACCAAGTATCAATCGTAACAGTCTTGTTATAAGACCTATAATTGCGGATTAAAAAAGAAACAAATCTAAGGATCAATTCTTTATCCTCCATTCTTTCTGTATGGATTGAGTTTCCTGTTGCACGTTTAAACTCTTCTGATCTGGACAAGTTATTTAATAGTATTGTAGATTTACCTGTATATAATGCATTTCTAATTTCTTGGCTACTTAACGGCATACCTCCTGTATTCAATCTTTTAAAAACATTCCTTTTTACTTCTTCTGGAGTGCCAGGATTTATAATAGTAAACGTAAAAGTAGTTTCCAATATTCTGTTTTGTAAATTAATCGGTAAATCATTCAATGTCTTACCATCCAAATCTTTTCCCCAAAATTCAAGCCCTTGCAATTTGAACCCATAGCCTTTTTTATCTATATTTTTCTGAGTATCCTCTAAATATGATTTTCCTAAAACAAAATCTCTCAATGTACTTATGCGTTGTAAACCATCAACAACAGTCCAATTAGATTTCTCATCGCTAGAAACATAAAACATCGGAATTGGTATTTTTAGCAATAACGACTCTATTAACTGTGACTTTCTTTCACTATTCCATACTTCATTTCTTTGAAAGTCTGGATTTAGCGTTATTGTCCCTTGCTGAAGCCTTCGCATTAATGTTTCCATAGTTATTAGCTTCGTATCAATTGAGATTTCATCTGGATTAAATGGATCTCTATCATGCTCGTCATCTAATGATTCTTCAATACCAGACTGTTTCGAAGAAATCACATGTCTGATAATTTGTGTTATGTTTTCATCGAAATTATCATCTTGCAGAATCTCTCCATTCTCTTTCTTGACTTCCCAAGAAAGATTTTCAGGATCGATGCAGAAGTTTAGATAACATTTGTTAGTAGAATCTATTAAGGCATAAGTGCCATTTTCTACTTCCAAAGCAGATAACTCAATACTCTCATTGTTCTTAAGTCTAAAAAAATATGACATAATTCTTAATATTAGTCTTGTTTATATATCGAGTCACCCCAAATATAGTTTTAGAATATTGATGCAATTCCTTTTATTTGGTGCAAATGTAGTAAAAATCAATCGATTTATCGAATATAATTCCCTATATTTGCACTATTCAATCAAGACATAATATGAAACTGAATAGGATAAAGGCAGTATTGGCAGAAAAAGGCATTTCACAAACATGGCTGGCAAAGCAACTTGGCAAGAGTTTCAGTATGGTGAATGCTTATGCATGCAATAGGATTCAACCAAACCTGGAGACCCTTCAGCAGATAGCTGTTATCCTACAGGTGGATTTAAAAGACCTGATAACCGATAAAGAAGAAAGGTGAAGCTCATGGAATATAAATTCAATGAAAATACACGTGTGCAGGTTCCTGCCGCTTTGCATTTGTGTAGGCTTGGATATACTTATTTGGACAATATAACAGAATATGACAGTAAAACAAATATTCTGACGGATGTATTTTTGCGCAGTGTTCAACGTTTGAATCCGGCACTGTCCGAATTACAGGCAAGACAATTGCTGAATGAAATCACATTGATACTTGACAATAATGACCTTGGAAGGGAGTTTTATAACAAACTGTCTTCCAATAGCAATATCAAGCTGATAGACTTTCAGGATGCTGATCGTAACGAATGGCATGTAACTACCGAATTCACTTGTGAAAACCAGGATAGCGGAGACAGTTTCAGACCGGACATAACATGTTTTGTAAACGGACTGCCATTAGCTTTTATTGAGGTCAAGAAGCCGAATAACCATGACGGCATTCTGGCAGAAAGAAAGCGTATCAACGTGCGGATGCGTAATGAAAAATTCAGAAGATTCTTGAATGTCACCCAGCTGATGATATTTTCCAACAATCAGGAATATGACAATGAAAACAGGGTTCCTATTCAAGGTGCGTTCTATTGCTGCTCTTCGAAGGATAAGGCTTTCTTCAATGTCTTCCGTGAGGCTGATAAAGATTTTGTGACTAAATATCCATATGAGGCCGTATCTGACAGTGTGGAGAAACAGATATTGCAACACCGGAATTGTGTCGTGATCAAGAATCTGCCTGATTATAATACGAACAAAGATACGAATACTCCAACCAACAGGATTCTGACATCAATGCTCAGTAAAGAGCGTTTTCTGTTTTTGTTGAGATATGGTTTTGCTTATGTTGACAGAAAGATTGAACTGGAAGACGGTGGCAAGACCACGCAGTTGGAAAAGCATGTAATGCGTTATCAGCAGCTTTTTGCCTCACTGGCCATTCGAAAGAAATTGAATAATGGTATCAAGAGCGGTATTATCTGGCATACACAAGGCAGTGGAAAAACAGCCTTGGCATATTATTCCGTACGTAGTCTGACTGATTTTTATGCGGCAAAGAATACAGCTGTAAAATTTTATTTCATTGTTGACCGCCTTGACTTGATGGAGCAGGCCAAGGATGAATTTGTGGCAAGAGGACTGTCTGTCAGAACTGCAAACAGCAGAGATGAATTGATGTCAGATATACGCAGCACGAATTTGACAGAAAATGCGGAGGGTAAAGCTGAAATAATGGTGGTAAATATCCAGAAATTCAAACAGGATTCTGCCAAAATACAGATTGATTCCAATTACAGCATCCGTTTGCAACGTATTTTCTTTATTGATGAAGCGCATAGAGGATACAATCCACACGGAAGTTTCTTGGCAAACCTATTGGCAGCCGATAAGGATGCTATAAAAATTGCTTTGACAGGTACGCCTTTGTTAAAAGAGGAGAGGGAGTCATGGCGTGTATTCGGTGATTACATTGATACCTATTATTACGACAAGTCAATAGCAGACGGTTATACACTGAAACTCATGCGGGAACCTGTCGAAACAATCTATAAAGAGAAAATAGAGAATATTCTTGACAAGCTGGCAGGCAGCATAGAAGTCAGAAAAAGTGATATTGACCGCAACAAGATCATTGAACATGAATCTTACCTTAATGCATTGATAGACTATATCATTGCCGATTTCCGTCGGTTCCGTATCGAACAGGCTGATGATACTGTAGGTGCAATGATTGTGTGTAAGACAAATCCTCAAGCCCGTGAAATGTATCGTTTGTGGCAAGAGCGTTTCAACAAAGCTTTGTATATCGAAGGGAAACATGATGAAAGTCTGATGTTGGCGGCTGAACCTATGATTGCCTATGGATATCATGCAAAACCTTTGAGAGTTTCTTTGATTTTGCATGATGAAGGAGACAAGGAAGAGCGTAAGGCGTACATTGATGAGTACAAGAAAAAACTATCAGTCGATGTCCTGATTGTCAATCAGATGCTTCTGACTGGGTTCGATGCTCCCCGTTTGAAGAAACTCTATCTGGGTCGAAGTCTGGACGGACACGATTTGCTGCAGGCACTGACTAGAGTAAACAGACCATACCATAAATTCAAATATGGTTATGTAGTGGATTTTGTAAACATCAAGGAAAATTTTGATGCGACTAATGACCGCTATCTGCGTGAACTGAATCGTACTGCCGATATTAAAGAAACAGGCGAGAAAGAAACAGTAGGAGAAGCTATCATTGTAGATAAAGAGCAGATTGTAGAGCAGATAAAAGAAATCCGCAGCGTTTTATTCAATTATACATGCGACAATCCTGAAGAGTTCAGAAAGGAAATAGATGAGATTGAAAACAAAGACAATCTATATACGCTCCGATCTACCCTTGAAAATGCCAAGGCAATCATTAACCAAGTAAGGGCTTTTGGCGATGAAGAGTTGAAAGATAAAATCAACAGTTTGCCTAAAGGTACTATTCCTACTCTGATCACTGAGGTTTCTCACCGTATAGAACGAATGAATTTTCTGGAAAGTACCGAACATAAGGCAGATGTATCTGGAATTATCAATGTCGCTCTTTCTGAACTGGAATTCGAATTCAAGAAAGGTATATCAGAGGAATTGCGTATTATTGTCAATGATATTCGGGAGCGTTGTGAAAAGGTACAGGCTGAATTCGAAGCCAACTTTGACAAGGCGGAAGACAAGTATGTGATTTTGGCTGAAGAGTTCCGGGAATACTTCAGAAAGAAAGGCTTCGTTCCTCAAAATACGCAAGAAGCTAAAGAAAGCATTGATTATATGGATTCGGTAATGAAGAAAATCCGTGAGATAAACCGTCGCAATAATATACTCAAAAAGAAATATCAGGGAGACGAGCGCTTTGTCCGTATCCACAAACGTATAGAAGAAGAAAATGAAAAGCGAGAAAAGCCTCTTATTTCCAAAACTGAATACGAAATAGCAGAAAGTCTGTCAAAAATGAAGCGTGAGATTGATAACCGTATTTACCTTGATATAAACATCATAGCGAATGAAAACAGTTTCAAACGGGATACGTTGGCTATGATAGGCCATCAACTCGTCGACTTGGGGATAAAAGCGAGTCTTCCCGACAGGAAGTTCATCAACAATCTCATTGCAAATGAATATATAAACCAATACAATCAATTTTACTTGAGATAATATGGATGCAAATACCCAGAATATATCAGAAGCGACTATAGCCCTTATTGATTCATTGAAATCGACCACTTCCCATTTTGGTCTTGCCAATAGTGGTGGTGAGTACAAGATCATTACGGAAATGTTTCTGTATAAGTATTTCAATGATAAATTCGGATATGAGGCAAAGCAGGATAAAATATACGGAGAAAGATTGAGCAAGGCAGACAAGTGGGATGCGGAATATGATAAATTCACTGAAGAGGAAGTCGAAGATCTGTTCAGCTATCTTCCCGCATCTGTTCCGTTGCTTAAACCAGAGCATACATTGGCACATTTGTATAATACTTCAGGAGCAGGAGATTTTTCTACACGTCTGGATGCGACACTGATTGACATTGCCAATCTGAATGCGGATACTTTTTCTGTTGTAACTTCAGGGAAAAGCAGAGTCAATATATTCAGCGCACTCACACAGTTTGTAACAGATCCGCAGAAAAGGGATGATTTTGCACGGTCATTGATGAGTTCCGTTGCATCATTCAATTTTGAAAGCGTTTTTGTCGAAAAATATGATTTCTTCTCACGGATATTTGAATATCTTATAAAGGATTACAACAATGCTGGGGGCGGAAAATATGCGGAATATTACACCCCGAGAGCCATCGCACAGGTAATGGCCCGCCTGTTGGTCGGAGATGAAGCAAACCTACGTGGAGTGACCTGTTATGACCCATCGGCAGGAACAGGTACTTTGCTTATGGCTTTGGCTCATCAGATAGGTGAAGACCGTTGTACGATCTTCAGTCAAGACATATCGGAAAAATCCAGTGAGATGCTCCGGCTGAATCTCATTCTGAACAATCTGTCAGGAAGTCTTCCTAATGTTGTACAAGGGAATACTCTTACGGAACCATACCACAAGGAAGAAAACGGATCTCTCCGAAAATTCGATTTCGTTGTGTCCAATCCGCCATTCAATCTGGATTTCTCAGATTTTAGAGATACATTGGCTTCTGATACGGTGCGTTTTTGGGCGGGAGTCCCATCTGTGCCGGCAAAGAAGAAAGATTCAATGTCTATCTACTTGTGTTTTATCCAGCATCTCATCAATTCGCTGAAAACAAATGGCAAGGGGGCTATTGTCATTCCTACGGGATTCATTACAGCCAAAAGTGGTGTTGAAAGAAAAGTCCTGACGAAAATTGTAGATAACCGCTGGGTATATGGCTGTATCTCTATGCCAAGCAATGTGTTCGCAAATACAGGTACGAATGTTTCCGTCCTGTTCTTTGACAAAGCTGCTTCTGCCGAGAAAGTCATATTGATTGATGCGAGCAAGTTAGGAGAGGAATATAAGGAAGGGAAAAATAAAAAACGTAGATTGCTGAAGGATGACATTGACTTAATTGTCAATACATTCAAAAATAAAGAAGCCGTAGAGGATTTTTCGGTTGCGGTAAGCTATGATGAAATAAAGGAAAAAGGTTATTCGTTGTCTGCCGGACAGTATTTCGACATCAAGATTGATTATGTAGACATTACTGAAGAAGAGTTCAATAACCGCATGGCAAATTATAAGGCTGAACTGTCACGGCAATTTGCTGAGAGCCATCGTCTGGAGGAGGAGATAATGAAGCAGTTGGATGCTTTGCACTTTAACGTAAATGTTGGAAATAATGAGTAAAGAATTGACCATCATAGATAAAGACTATATCCGGTGGGTGGAAGACCTTAGTGTACGCTATCGTCAAAGTCAAATTAGAGCAGCGGTGAGGGTTAACCGTGAGTTGCTTAAATATTACTGGGAACTTGGTCGTGACATAGAAGAGATGCGTGTGGAAGAACGGTGGGGTGAGAAAGTCATCAAGAATCTTTCTGTGGATTTACAGCGCAGAAATCCCAATGCCACAGGCCTTTCTCGAACCAACATATATTACGCAAAGAAATTCTATCTGCTTTATTCTCAGTATTTAAAAGTTGTTCCACAAGCTGTGGAACAATTACAAAATGGAAAAGTGCTACAACCTGTGGCAGAATCCTCGAAGCCTGTCCCACAAGCTGTGGGACAATTGGAAGAGATGCTTTTCTCCATACCTTGGGGACATCACCGTTACTTGATGGACAGATACAGTAAAGAACCAGCAAAGGCTCTCTTCTATGTGAGAAAGACGATGGAAGAGGGTTGGAGTCGCGACACATTGCTCAACTTTATGGACAACGGCCTGTATGAACGGGAAGGAAAGGCTTTGACAAACTTCACCCGCACATTGCCGGACACGACAAGTGATCTTGCACAAGAACTGACAAAAGACCCTTATAACTTTGCCTTTACAGGGATAACTCAACCTTATAATGAGCATATTCTCAAAGATGCACTGCTTGCCAATATCTCGCAATTCCTGCTGGAACTCGGTACCGGATTCGCATACATAGGCAAAGAGTATAGACTTCAGATCGGACAAAAGGAGAAATTTATCGATCTGCTTTTCTACAACTTGAATCTATCATGCTATGTAGTGATTGAAGTGAAAATCGGTGAATTTGATTTTCAAGACCTCGGACAGTTAAGCGGCTATGTGGTCGCTTGTAATCATATTCTTAGAAAAGAGGGAAGAGACAATCCTACAATCGGTCTGCTTATTTGCCGCCAAAAGGATTCAATGCTTGCCCAATACGCATTGGAAGGCAGCAATCTCCCATTGGGAATATCTGAATATGAGCTATCAAAACTTTATCCGGAAAAAGTGGAGGGAACTATGCCTACTATAGAAGAGATTGAGGCAAGATTAGGTGAAAATCTAAATGGAAAACAAACTGAATTATGATCGACAACCTGGTTCAATGGGCCACCTTATTAAGCCCAATAATTAGTGTAATTGCTATAATTGTCGCACTACATGTAGCTCGCAGTTCATCAAAGGATGCACAAAAGCAGATTGCTGCAATTCGTCACTTGCTTGATGTATTCGTAGCTGCTAATAATCTGGATATAGTAGAAGCACAACGAAAATATCAACAGCAACTTGTAGAATTATAGTCAATCAGAAATGAATTGCGAAAAATCATTTGTCATGCTGAACGAAGTGAAGCATCTCGGATGCGCCCACGTGGATGTACACGAGATCCTTCACGTGCGTTCCCTTAGATTTGCGCAGTGAAAGGAAATACAGCTGGAATGTTTACTTTTGTTGTGTGAAAGAAACAGGCCAGCCAACTGCAAGGTAAACCATACACGCTCCCTTAGATGACAATACATCAAGATTTTTTTCGCAAACCAATTTTGTTTTACTATAGATAAAGAGATTGAAGATGCTCAAATGGAGGTTGATATAGTATACCCTTTTGTAGGAGGAGCAAGAATTGACCATATCATAGCAGCACAAGAAAAAGCAAAACAGAAAGCGCATCTCGATCAGTTATTGGCCAAGCGCAGGGAGATTGAGGTAAATCTATCTTTAATTCAAGATTATGTTAAAAAAGCAACACGGTAAATGGAATTGAAAAAATATAAGCTTGGAGAAATCCTCGATGTCATAAGAGGAGCAAGTCTCAGTGGCGAGTTTTATGCCACCGAGGGTGAATACATCCGTCTGACTTGTGGTAACTTTGACTATCAGAATAATTGCTTCAAAGAGAATAAGTCCAAAGATAATCTCTATTATACAGGTGACTTTCGGTCTGAGTTCTTAATGGAAAAAGGAGATATTATCACTCCTTTGACAGAACAGGCTATAGGTCTGCTTGGCTCAACTGCTATTATTCCCGAAAGTGGTAAATATATCCAAAGCCAAGATGTGGCAAAAATTATTTGCAAAGAGGACTTGTTAGACAAAGATTTTGCATTTTATCTTATATCCTCTACTTTGGTCAAACAACAACTAAGTGCAGCTGCCCAACAAACAAAAATTCGCCACACTTCACCAGATAAAATTAAGGATTGCACCGTGTGGATTCCTGAATTGGCGGAACAGAAACGCATTAGCAAGTTGCTTCGTAGTCTTGACTGTAAGATAGGGCTTAACCGAGCGATAAATCAGAATTTACCGACACTTGTCCATTCATTAAGAGCGGTAGAAGTTCGTTACGCTGCTTAGTGAGATGTATCATTTCCTGGGTGTTTTTCTTTATCTGTTTCATTACTGTACTAACTTTATCACAGAATAAAGAGATAATTTCCTTATTTGCCACACACAACATTGTATTTTCTATATCAGAAGCAATAATTGACTTGAAAACAGACCCGCTTCCTTTTGCTTTAAGACTTTCAATTAATTGAATAGTCAAGAAATATAAGTATTCATACTCTTCGTTTTTTGATTTAAGTGCGTAGCAAGACTGGTTCATTGCCATTGGAGTTCCTACTATAACTAATTTGCCTATAGATCCTCTTGCAGTTATGATAATAGTGTTCTCTTCAAACAAAGAAGAGGAACAGTGTTGCAAACCGCTTTCTGTAATCTTATCTGCTGTTTGTAATTGGAACATTGAACCATTATAATCAGTTGGGCCAAAGAAGGGAATATGTCCGCAATTCCAATACTCATTAATCTGCTTACTAGGTGTTCCACCGCTTAAAATATCAGCAATCAAACATATGTTATCAGAATGCCAGTTCTCTGGAATCTCACGTTTCAACATCTCATTCCAAACCATCTTTCCGCCACTTGACTTATACGGCTTGCCTTCTTCATTTGGAAAATCAAATTGAACAAACCAGTAATCATAAAGTTGCTTCGCCATCGCCTCTAAATTCTGATTTATCTGACGATTGAGAGCTATTTTCTTCTCTAAACCTTGTAAAACAGCAACAATTTTGTTTTGAGTACTTTCGCTAACATCATCAATTGGTATAGCCGCAAAAGCTGCATCCAATTGAAGGTTCTTTAGGCCGGAAGTTTTACCCTCAAAATTAAAAAACAAGCCAAGATTATAAATGAATTGGAAATAATAATAGACATATAGTGGATTCCAACCTTTCTTTACTCTAAAAGCGGTACAAAAATTAGAACAAACAACCGAGCCAACACTATCAAGTAATTCTTGTGATACAAAAGACACACGTCCAGTAGATTGAGTTGGACTGCCACCAGACTTTTCAATTATAATATCGCCAACTTGAAGGCGGTTTTTTAAGTATGATTGTTGGGTAATATAGCGGATTGGGATTGCAGAAAAATTATATTCGGATATAGGAATAATATCAGCTCCCCGCACACAAGTTACCGCACAAGGCGTCTCATTAGAGCAAGTTTCCTCGCCCCAATCACCAGCTATAAATTGATCTATAATATCTTTTACCTTCATTTACATCCCAAATTAGGATGCAAATTTACGCATTTTCAGATAGAATCCGACACGATTACCTATCCTAAGTATTTCTTATGACCCAACTTTACATTATTTTGGTTTACAATGGCATAATGCAGAGTCGTATCAATACGCACATGGCCTAATAAGCGTTGAACTTGCTCGATAGGCATACCTTTGTCAATAGCCATTGTCGCAAGTGTTCGGCGAAATTTGTGAGGATGTACCTTTGGCATAGAAAGAGATTGCCCTAGCTTTCTTATTCGCACTTCCACACCGCTGATAGTAAGACGTGTATGAGGCGAATGCAGTGAAACAAATAGAGCCGGTGCATTATCTGTACGCTCATTAAGATATTGTTGTAGATGTAATTTTGCCCTGGCATTGAAATAAACTATACGTTCCTTGTTGCCTTTCCCGAATACTACGCATTGCCGCTCATGAAAATCTATATCTTCACGGTTCAGTTTCACCAATTCACCTACACGGATACCTGTGGATGATAGAATGTCTATAATAGCTAAATCTCTTTTGTTGGTACAACTGTCCCGAAGTTGTTCCAACTGCTCATCAGAAAGTACTTCTTTTACAAGAGAGTCCGTCTTTACTTTATGAATCCGCCTTACAGGACTTTTTGCGATATAGTCTTCATCCTCCAACCATGCAAAGAAACTTGAAAAGATACGCCGCATATTGTCAATAGTTACTTTACTGGACAAATGCTCTTCTTGATAATTGGACAGATAAGTACGAATATCTGCTGTGGTTATATGACAAATAGCCACGGAAAGTGTAAATAACAATCGTTCAATAGTGTTACGATAGTATGCCAATGTTTTGTCAGAGCATCCTTCTATCTTCTTTGCTGATATAAAAGAGTTTAGAAGATGCTCATTTTCTTGTGCTTGTTGTTTGGCACATTCTTTCTTTTCGATTATTTCCACATTATGCAGTTCTGATGCAAGTACCGCTTTAAGCTGTACCATTTGTCGGCAATCCAAGTTACGCTGCATTTTCGCAACTATCGCCTGAATGATGTTCTCTTTCATAATTCTGATATTTTAGTCCATATATAATATAAAGGACTGCTAAATCAGAATTTACCGATACTTGACCGTTCATCAGAAGAGGCAGTAACTCATCACGTTGTCTGATCAACTTTTCACATTCATCTTTGGTTTGCTTTATTTTGTAAAACACAGGAATTAATACATCATTAAATCTTTTGAGTAAATCATCACTTGGTTTTATCATTGATATATTGTAAAGAGTTGAAGCCGTCATACTTGGCAAGCCAGTTCCAGAATTCCATTTCGTAAAATCAATATCTTTAATAGCAAAGAATACATATTTAGCAGAATGCACAATTTTCATCTCAGAATAAAACATTGTATCAACGGTCCAAAAGGATTCATTAACATACATGATATTATTCAACGTTCCTTTTCTTGGCATTAAGACAGACTCTCCTGAAAAAAGGTATTCATTCACCCTACGCATTTCTCCTCCGCTTCCATAAACAGGATGTGAACCAGTAGCTAAATGTTTGTGATCTCGTCCATTTTTAATGGTTAAAAATTCTTGTAATGTACAATTATTCCATCCATTCGGTATTTCCCTTTTCAGCTTCTCATTCCAAATCATCTTTCCACCACTGGATTTATACGGTTTCCCTTCCTCATTCGGGAAGTCGAACTGCACAAACCAATAATCATAAAGTTGTTTTGCCATCGCTTCTAAATTCTGATTTATCGGTTTGTATTAACTTAATCATTAGGACAACCACAAGAATTTGCAGCTATCCTAATGATTTATTTTGGAGTTACCTGCGTATAGTTTTTCTTTGAGAATTACGGACAACTTGCACTGCGTGCATCAGGCATCTCCGTTTATACTCATCTTCCTCCTCATCCGGTCTGCGACCATCCCAACGAAGGTCTGAGTCGGAATTACCACCACCGCCTCCGGAAGAAACTGGTATCGGTTGCCCACTGATGAGCGCATCGGCTACTGCAAAAATCATATTGCGAACTGAAGGTATAGCCAACTGGCCGAGCAATGTATTCAGCTCAGACTCCATATTTTCGTTTGTGTCTGAAAGAATTTTATTCTCCCGCCTCAACTGATACAGTTCTCCGTAATCCGCCAGGACATTGCGTTGGGCGGCTTCGACCTGTCGGGCTGCATCATTTCTGTATAGGGATTCTATCTTCCGGACAATTTCGGTAAACTGCTTGGAGATAGACCGATTCTGACGCTCAATCCATTTGTCCGTACCGAACAATGGTATTTTTTCTATAATTTGTGGTGGCGTGAAATCAACCTTGTGGTTGCGAAACGGCTGTATAACAGAACGGGACTTCGCCGCATCCTTTGTTATCTGTTCCAGTTCCTGCTCCTTCGCATGGAGTTTGTTGGATTTGTCTTCGAGCTTTTCCTGATACTCGGCAATGAGTTTCTGTATGTCCGCCTTCTGCGCTTCATACCCGTCAAGAGTTATCTTGCCGGACGCGAGAGCTTCATCGATTTCTTTAAGCCGGTTCCTTCCGGCAAGCATTTCCCGTTCAAGTTTCCGTATCATCGTCTGAAGCCCTTTGACTGCTTTTTCCGCCTGCTTCGCATCTTTGGTAAGTTTGCGGATATAGTCTCGCTTGTGCAAATGCTGCACATTACGTCCATCAATGCTATCACCACGTTCCAACCCATACTTGCCACCGACCTCCTCATAAAGTGAGGTGTGCATTTCCCGAAGAATCTGTCCGTATTCGTAGCGGGTCTTGCCAAACTTAGCCGACCACATGACACATTCGCGTCCGCTTTTGGCTCGTTGTCCGACAGGAACGATCAAGGCATGGATATGCGGGCTGCTCTCATCAAGATGAACCTGGAAGCCGATTATGTTTTCCTGTCCGTACCGTTTGGCGCACCAGTCATAGACATCTTTCGCCCATTGTTCGATTTCCGGACATCGTTGGAGATGGCTGTTGTCTGCTCCCTTGTCCAGATTTACGGTTTGGGGCCCAAATGCCATCTCAAGCGTACGGTCACGATTGCCTCCGAAGATAAATTTCGCACAACAGTTTGGTTGAATTTTGCTGTCCGGCTTGAAGGGTTTCCAGCCCAGTTCAGTCAACCGTTCCTGCAAACGTACTTCAAGCGATTTCTCTTGATAGCCTAACGGATGAACTTTCCCATCGGGCCCAATCTCGAAATTCAGTTTCATTCGGGTCTTGTCATAGTGATTGGTCGGATCCTGATTCTTTCTGTCAATCTTGTCGTCATTCCAATGCCTTTCGTTTTCATTCGCCTCTGCTGTGCCGAATGACTTCCCGGCTTCGACATGCATGGCCTGTTTAATATCTGTATTCATATATGGTATTCTTTTGATAAATGATTAATATTTGAGCTTGCTCTTGTGCCAGTCCGCTCTGCGGGACAATGACCGGATTTTATTGCCGTCAGGCAAAAAGTCCTTATTGTGTTAAGGACTTTCTATAAATCCTCGGAACAAGTTCCTTTACTATTCAATAAGTTCCAGATCCAGTTCATCAATGAGCAACTGCAATGCTGGATTACGTTGTATCATCTGATGGAGCATCTGTCTCTTTGATGGTGAATACAGGAAGAAGTCTGCAATGTCCAATCCTTGGCTGCGTTGCTTTTCATCGGATGTACATTCCAAAACATTGGACACAACAACCCGTTTACATATTCCAGACAACAAAGCAGACTTTTCTTTCCATTGTTCGGTTGCTCCTAAATCAGGGATGAGAGTAACCTCCCTGCCTCTGAGAACCTGCATAGCTTCACTGTTGAAACAACCGTTCTTTCCACCTGTTGCCAGCCATATATAATCGGGGATAAAATGGCTCATTACAACAGCGGTCTTTTCACTTTCCACCAGCATTACCGGAGACGATGAATTTTTCAGAAGATGTTCTCCAAACAGGCACTGCTTCAAATGGAAATCCTGCAACTTCAACTCAGAATGTGCCCAGCTGACAAAAGCCTGAGGCTCTTTAACCCGATGGCCTGTCTCGGCATTATAGTACATTACCTTGCCGGTTCTTACCTGCCCATTTATATCTGTCTGCCAGAAAACTGTTGCGCCTCCCCATTTTGAAGATGTACCTATGCGATACATTTCAAACAATCTGCTTGCCTCATTTTCACCAAATACATGACAGAAATACTGATATAAGGGGTTGATTGAATAATGCGACTGACTTCTTAACACATAAGATAAAGGAATATACGAAGGGGCAATACATACGGATGTTTTATCTACCGTCTTATAAGGGGCAGAAAGGAGTGACTTGTTAGATTCTTTATTCATTTCCAACACATCAGGATTATCCTTGAAGTATTCCTTAGGTGTATAGTGGTAGCCGCAACTGTTCTCGTGATCACACTTGCCGACATTACCGGGAAAGCTAATGACGCCTTGTTCATCAATATACCTGACAAAACACCGACTTTTACCACAGTTCGGACAAGTAGTCTTGCTTCCAGGACGGTATTTCTGTAAATGGAATCTGTATTCACTCATGATCCTCTGATTTTAGTGTGATTGCACTCTGCACTTTTGCACTTTGAAAAGATTGCACGGTATCTTGACAAGATGAAAGTGCAATAGTGCAAGGTGCATCAGTGTTTTCTGTCATAAGTTTGCGATAGACTCCATGCTGAAGCTTTTCTATAGGAGGATGCTTAAGCCGGCATAATTGGTCAAGTGCATAATAGACGGTGCGTCGGGACATATCAACTTTTCTACCCGCAATAACAGCATCCCCGGAAGTGAACCGATCTTCCAACAGAGAAAGCCAGGCTTCCTTCGTTTCGCCGATACTGTTTATGACAATGGTTTCCTGAATCCTCCGGTATGTTTCCTCATAATAATCAACCATACGGATTGCCGATTCTACGGAATCCCGCTCGACATATTGCATATCTCCACTATCAACAGCCCATTTCATAATCTGAAACAACAGGGCAAGACGTGCTACATGGCCGTTGAGTTTCATCTTGCGGCTTTCAACATCAGCATCATCCTCAATGGCATTTACAGCATCGATAATTCCATTATACCATTCATAAAAGTATACTTCCGCATCATCAGACATTGTAAGGATACGGGGATTGACCGTTGTACCCTTGTCATCAAGGATACAGGGGATGCTTAAGATTCTGTTGATTATTGTCCTCCATTGATTCATGATGTCAGGACGGGCTGTATTCCTTTCTTCCCGTCTCCATCCGGATATCTTCCTGTTCTTGGGATAGACAAACAGAAAACGGTCAAGCAATCCGTTGGCAAGGAACTCTGCACGGAAGACTTCCTGCAGCATATTCGTCTGTACTGAACCGATGACATTTATACATGGATTCTTGATTAGAACAGGGCGTGATTCTGACTTGCGGATAATCTTTAACGGCTGTCCGCTATAGGCTGTCAGCAAATCTTCAATGAGATTGTTCTTGCCGTTGTACCTTTTGACGGAATTAAACAAAGCCAGAATTTCATCGACTACCAATGTTATCCCACGACGATTATGCTGATGGATATTCATCATCGCCTCCGGGGTAGAATCATAAATGACAGTAGTTACAAAATGCGGTTTCTTGAGCAACTGTTCTTCCCCGTCACTTCCGTGCTTGCCTGCTGACATGGATCTTTCATATTCGTCATATTCCTCATTATATTTCTCATGCAGCCGGTCATCATACTCATTAATCGGCTTATATACAAAACCGAGGGGAGGAGTCTTACCAAGCCCTGGACGACCGACCAACATCATATAAATAGATGGGCAAGTTTTCCACTCGCCCTTTATACGGATATGACAAGAGTTGCCTATTGCAGTAGCAACAGCGGAAAGAATAATAGACGCAGTATATTCCACATTGAAATTTTCGTATCTGGCAAGATTGAGGATAATCTCCTGTATCTTGTCCGGAAAGGCATCCAACGGAAGACCTGTTTCCGGAATGCCTTCCACCTCCGAACGAAGCATGTTGGTCAAATGAATGGTGTCAAACATAGCCACCTCCTTCCTGTTTGGGAAGTTCATCACCAATAGCGAAAGCTTCATAATGGAAACGGCGCAGAAAGCGATCCACGTCTTCCTGCGTGTACCAGTATTTATCACCTTCACGCGAGTAGCCGAGATAACCGTTGTCTCGCAACTTTTTCAGATACTTATCTTTAATGTTCAACATCTCCATCAAAGACTTGTTATCATAAAGACGATACCCACCTTCATGAGCCGGAGGCGGCAGTTTCTCCTGTTTCTCTACTATGCTGAGAATCTTTTCAAGCAGTTCCCGGTCGCATAGTTTCTTTTCTCCATTTAATTTTTGAGCCATAGTTTATAGTATTATGGCTTAACCTTCCTTATGCACACTCGGACTGTAAGCCGGGTTTACGTGCTATGACACGACTGTGCACATCGTACCAAAAGCACGGTGCAAAGGTTCAAACTACTTAGGAATCTTGGTGTTAGAATGAATTAGATACTATGTTAGAGGTCGTGTTAGAGTTGTATATAACACGGAGGTGATGAATTTATAACCTACTGCTTATCAAACAAAAAAAGAGTAGCACATTGGCTACTCAAATAACTTGTCAATTTTTTCGGATCCTGTGGGCGCAGCTTTGTTTTTTCGGGTATGCCTTGATTGGGTCAGATCTTTCATGTTAAATAACTTATCTAATTCAGTACCCGGAAATAATTCCACCCTGCCAGGCATCCAATATGTCTTCTCATCATATATTGTTTTCTCAGGATAATCTTCGCAATAGACACGTCCGCACATATATGCAAGAAGAACTTTATTTAAAGTCCACTCATAATGATTATCGTTGATAATGATATATCCTTCTTCAATGGCTTTATCAAAGATCTTTCTTGCCAATTCTGTATCAAGCCGAGACGGTAAAGTCACTTTATGGTGGTCTGGAACACTATCTTCTTGCACAGATTCAGTTTCAGCGATTTTCTTTCCCTTAATTCGTTTCTTTTGATACAAGTCCTCTGCTGCATAGATCAACGTTATTGCACAACCGATAGCAGTACTGATTCCGACAATGACAGCCGTACCGGTTTCTGTTCCCCAAGATGGACGAAGCACCCCTAAGCCAAGAAGGATGAGGATACCGATAATGGTAGTGAGCCCCACGCCCCAGAATACCTTACGGCTGTTTAACTTGTATATATAGGTTACAGCCAGTACAATAAGGAATCCTGCTATCAGGATACATACAACTCGAAATGGCAATGACATCATAATTCTTTATCTTTTCGCAGTGATTATATAGTCAAGTTGATTAATTCTCCGCTTAGTTTTGCCACCTCTGCCGATAGCGTTTCCGGCAGGAAACGGGCATAAACCTTCTCTGTAATATCCGTGCTGCTATGTCCGAGCAGACGGCTGACTACCGACATGGATAGTCCCTTGTTAAGCGCAAAAACCGCAAATGAGTGCCTGGCTGCGTGCATCGAGAGACTGAACGGAAGGCCGATTTGTTCACCGACAACGGCCAGCGACTGATTGATGCATTTCGTGGCATTGTTGCGGGCTTTGTACAGTGCCTCCGCATCATCCAGATCCAAAGTCTCTTTTACAAGGTTGAACACATATCGGCATCCCTCACGTTTTTCCCGCCATTGCTGTAATATATGTAATGCAGGTTCAGTAAGAGGTATGACGTGCCGTTTGTTTGTCTTTATCATAATCTTCCGCAACTCTTTCCTTGCAAAGTCGATATGTTTCCATTGCAGGGTCATCACATCCACTACACGGAGACCGCAGGCGTGGAACGCAAAGAAGAACATTTCCAGAAATTCTTTTCTGCGCGGTTCAGTACAGGTCTTGTAATATTCAAGCAATGCCGCCATCTGTTCCTTACTTAGACTTTTGCCATCAAACTCTGCTTCTTCTTCAGAAAGCGATACCTTAGTCACAATGCGCATATCTTGAATCCTTGCATTGACGGCAGGTTCCATCATGCCCATTTCACAGGCGTATGCACATGCTTTTAATATCGGAGTCAAAGAGTGGTTGATAGTGGCATCACTGTTCTGCTTGATTTCCCTGCGCCACGATATATAACTGTCTAACAGCTCCGGAGTCATATCGCCTACATAAATGCTGTCAGAACGATAGGTTCCCTGTCGGGTAGCCCTCAGGAATGTCTGGAATATATTCATGCAGCTCTTTCCGTTTTCATACCGGCTCCTTCCGATTCTGTTTCTTGCATAGTCTGAAGAAAGACGTTCCAATGTAAACTCTACGAAGTCCTTCCCTTGATCACGACGCGCAAGAGGTTTGTCCGCAAGAAAGCCCGCCACAACTTCGGCTGTAATCTGATTAGGATGTTTTTCGTTATATTCGGCAAGTAGCGAATCTATACGTTCCACACGTGCCAGCAATAACTGGTTAAGTCGTTTGGATTCACCGCCATGACTTGCACGTATTTCACCCCGTCCCTGGTTGCCGTTCTGGTTCCAGTCCGCAACCTTGACAAAGACATTTGTTGTCTTACGGATTACCTGCCTGTTCCAAGTGTATTCCAACTCGACAGGATAGGCTTTTTCCTTGTCAACCACTTTCGGCGTGCGAAGGCGGTATTTGCCCAATGGATATAGTCTTTTCGGTCTTCCCATATGCTTTTCCTCCCAATTTAATATTCCTGAGGAGAAACAAAGGTAATGTATTTTAGACAAACAAACCCTGTTTTCGAGAAGAAAAACCGCAATTTAGACAAACAAATCACACCATCAAGCACCATAAAACACCAACGCGACAAACAAATTACATTTGTTTATCGCGTTGATATTTAATTGCTTTACTAGTCCGAAGGCTATTAATACTCGTCCTCAGAGAGAAAGAATTCCTCTTCGGAGAGGATTTTCAGGGTGTCGTCGAAGCGCAGACGCTGCGTTTCGGTCCAGTAGTGATAGCGGTGGCAGAGCATTTCGTCGCGTCGGGCGATCAGGGCTTTGTTGCGTCCTCGGGGCATGTCGTGTGTTTTTTAGTCGGATGAAACAGTGTCATTGCCGTCCGGAAGAGTCCGGCGACAGGCGGAAATCGAAAAAATAGAGAAAGGATGGGCGCCCGTTTCGGGAAACGGGAAGGGCGCGTCTGCAAATATACGCTGACGAAAAGGCGAAGTCAAGAGGTCGTCGTGTTTTTTTGAATTTTCGAATTAAATATTATTCGTATATTTGCACCCGCAAAAGGTATCCGTATGTTTTTTCGAAGCGTGCGGAGTAATAGGGAATCCGGTGCGAATCCGGAACAGTGCTCGCTGCTGTAAGTCCTGTTTCCTTTCGGGGAATAGTTCGATCGCTCTCTTTTGCCACTGGCCATGAAGCCGGGAAGGCGCGACGGACGGGATGAGTCAGAAGACCTGCCTTTGCACGAAGATTTTACACCTGCGGGTCACGGGATGGAATCACGAATGTCGGTTGCTCTGTTTGCTCGATTTCCCCATTCAGTCGATTTTTCCGGACCCGGTGTTGCCATGAGCCCCCGAAGCGTATGCTTTGCGGCGATCTTTCGTACAGGAGGAAACATACAATTTATTAAATAATAAAAGATTATGAAAAAAAGAGTATTTTTGGCTTTGCTGGCTGCGGCTGCGGTAACTTTCGTCGGATGTTCGAAGGACGACGACGGGCCGGACGAAGGACCCCAGACCTATACGATCACTTTCGAGGGCGACGACTGGTCGCCGCTGGTGGTGGCGAACTATAACGGCGGTAAGGCGATGTCCGTAGTTTACGAAGATAAGGCGTACACCTGGACCGATCAGACCACGCAGCTGACTTCGCCCTGTCCCGAAGGTTGGGGATACCCGTTTATGGTATCGTCCTACAACTCCAAGGATATCGAGAAGTTCAACTCCTACGAGCTTGACCTTTACCTGTACAATGCCCGGAACGAGGATGCTACTACGGGCGGCGGCCACGACGGATCGGATAATTTCCTTATCGGTTACGGCAACTACGACGAGGCGCACCCCGACTATGGCGACAGCCGTCCTATTTTCGCTTTCGCCGACGGTGTGGCGCGTACGATCCAGAGCTGCTATATCAATTCGACCTGTTATTTCCTGAGTGTGGCAGCCAAGGGCAATGCCCTTGCACCTGCGCTTGAGGAGGGCCAGGATGTACTGATTCATGCTACGGGCTACGATGCCGCAGGTAAGGAGACCGGCACCGTGACGATGACTTTCGCATCGAAGGACAAGCTGATTAAGGAGTGGACCAAATGGGACCTCTCTTCGCTGGGCAAGGTGGCGAAGGTGCGTTTCAATATGACGGGCGGCCCCGATAACGGTTATGGCTTCTCGATGCCGGCCTATTATGCTCTGGATGACATAACGATCGAGCTGTAATGTTTTTCCGGAGAGTTTCCGGACCGATTTCGGCGATCGTTTCCGACTTGCGGAAAAGTCCGTGACGGACTGCACCGGGCGGAGGCGACGGTTTTTGAAGATAAATCGTTTTTGTGTGCGTCGGCAGGGCGGGTTTCCGCTCTGCCGCGTGCCGTAAACGCGAATATATGTAACGTGCTATGTGGATTTTTTCGAAAAGACATTTCCTGTTTTGGATGGCGTTGGCTGCACTGTTGACGACCGCCTGCAACAAGGACGAAGTGATTTTGGACGACCGGGATCATGCTCCCGTCATTACGCTCGACAGCGAGTCGGGGGTTTATACCGTCAAGACGGGCCGGGAGCTGACCATCGCTCCGACGGTGGAGTATGCCGAGGGAGCTACCTACTCATGGATCGTCGATGGCAAGCTGGCAGGTTCCGAACCGACCTATACGGCCGTCTTTACCGAACTGGGGGAAGTGTATATCACTTTCCGTGTCGAAACGGCTGCCGGAAAAGCCGAAGCGGAGCTGCGGGTGGATGTGCTGGAGCTTACTCCGCCCGTCATTTCGCTCGCACTGCCTGCCGAGGGGCTCAAGGTTCTGCCGGGTGTCGAATATACCTTCGCTCCCGATATTCAGCATTCGGACCAGGAGGACTTCCGCTGCCGGTGGCTCTGTGCCGGCGAGGTCGTTTCTACGCAGATGAGCTATACCTTCCGGGAAGAGACGGTGGGGAGCTACCCGATCCGTATCGAGGCATCGAACGACGACGGAACTTCCGTCAAAGAATTTGTCGTGGAGGTCGTGGAGAAGATGCCTTCGGAGGTCCGCTTCGAAAAGCTCTCTCATTACTGTAAGACGACCGATCGGAGTACGTTCGTCGGCCGTGCGGTCTATCTTGCGCCGTCGTTGGCTTATGTCGCCGATCCGCAGTTCGCCTGGTCGGTCGATGGGGAACCGGTCGCTGCCGAAACGGGTGCCGTGTTTAAGTTTACACCCGACGGGCCGGGCGACTATACCGTTCGGGTCGATGTGACCGAAGGCGGCGATGCTTCCGAGCGTCTTACGCGAAACATCGTCCGAGGGGTTGTCACGCTGTCTGCCGAGATCGTCGTCCACGCCTTTGCGGACGAGGAGCAGCGCCGACGCCCGGCGAGTGCGGCCAGCAGTCGTTTCCAGAATGCGGTTTACGAATTTCTGCCCGCTCCCGGGCAGTTGGTCGGCGAAAAGACCGAAGCCGGATATACGGGCAACGAGCGTACTCATGAAGATGCCGTAGCTTATGCAGCCGGGAGGCTGGAGGCGCGGAGTTATGTTTCGCTCGGGGGATTCGGCGGTTATCTGATCGTCGGGTTCGATCACAGTATCGCCCGAATGGAAAGCGGCTACGATTTTTCCATTCAGGGGAATGCGTTCGACACCAGCTCGGAGCCGGGTGTGGTGTGGGTCATGCAGGACGTGAACGGCAACGGCGAGCCCGATGACGAGTGGTATGAGTTGCGGGGCAGCGAAACGGGCAAGGAAGGGACTGTCTCCGGTTATGCCGTGACTTATTACCGACCTGCCGGAAAGGGGATGGACGTACAGTGGACCGATTCGGAAGGTCACAGCGGCACGATCGAGTATAAGGGAGAATTTCACGACCAGGATTTCTATTATCCGGCTTGGGCCGCCGATACTTATACGTTGCGCGGTACGCTGCTCGAATCCCGGAATATGGTCGATGACAGGGGATTTTGGATCAACCGCCCTTACGACTGGGGCTATGCCGACAATTACGGAAGCGACTGTCTTGCGGGCGGCGATGCGGTGGACGGAAAGGGACAGAGCAACGGATTCCGAATCGCCAATGCCATGCAGCCCGACGGAACGCCTGTCGAGCTGAAGTACATCGACTTCGTCAAAGTACAGGTGGGGGTCAATGCCAAGAGCGGTCCGTTGGGCGAGGTTTCGACCGAAGTTTTCTCGTTCGCCGACCTTTCGATCGCGGAGTAAGGCTGCGGGACGAATCCGCCGGATTACCTCTCTTTTCCGCCTGGAGGGGGACTTCCGGAAATATCGGCAGAGAGAGATTTTATATGAAAAGAGAAGCTCCCGGGAACGCAAATCGTTCCCGGGAGCTTCTCTTGTAGCAGCTGTGGTCGGAGTCTTCGGGTTCCGCTTGCCGCTTAAAGTGTCAGGGGGAAACCCGCGTAGAAATCGAGGATCTTGGTACGGAATATGAATTCGTATTTGGCCTGGATCTGGTCGGATTCGGCCTTCTGCATGCGGGTCCTGGCGTCGTTGTAGTCGAAGGTCGTCGAGCGGCCCGCAGCGTATTTCTCGGCTTCGTACCTGAAGGCGACCTGTGCGGAATTGAGCGCTTTTTCCGCCGAACGGTATTTCAACAGGGCGGCATCGGCCTGGTAGTAGGCCGTTTCGATCTCTTTTTGCAGGGTTTGCTCGGCTTCGGTCAGGGCGAGCTGCTGGCTCCGCACGCCCAGTTTGGCCGTTCGCACGCTGTTGCGGGTCGCCATGCGGTTGAAGATGGGGATGTTGATCGCCACCCCTACGTATTCGGTGCTGTTGTTGCGGAACTGGCGCCCGAAAGCGGGATTCACCGCACCCGTAGCGAACGAGTGATAGACGTTGGTGCCGTATCCTCCTGTCAGTGTGATCTGGGGGTAGTAAGCCGCACGGGACATCCGTACTGCCCGGAGAGCCTGCTCGAGGCGGAAGCGCTCGGCCTGTATGCGGGGTCGGTTGTTCAGCGCGTAGGAGAGCACTTCGGCCGGGTTACGCAGGTGACGCATCGACTCTACGGTGAGGCTGTCGAAAGTCGGGGCGACTATGTCGAACCCTTCGGCACTCGTCCGGTTCAGGGCCTGGCTCAGGGCCAGCAGGGAGAGCGAGAGGTCGTTGCGGCTTTGGGTTAGTTTGTATTCGTCTGCCGCCAGCAGGGCTTCGTTTTCGTAAAGCACCGACTCGGCGACTTTGCCCGTTCGCACCTGTTCCCGGCTGCGTTCCACCTGTTGTGTGCTCAAGGCGAGCGCTTGCTCTGCGACGTCAACCAACTCCTTTGCGACCAGCACGTCGAGGTAATACGACATAATATTGACCGATACGTCTTCACGAATCCGGTCCAGGTCCTGGGCCGCGGCTTTCAGGCTCAGCTTGCCCGCTGCGATTTCGTGGTTGATGCGTCCGCCCATGAAGACCGGCAGCGAGGCCGAAACACCGAGCGAACCCGACACCTGGTTGTTGTCGGCGTAGGTGTTGTTGCTGATGAGGCTTCGTCCGAAGCTGAAGTTCGTACCGAGGTTGGCACCGAGGTCGGGCAGGCGGCTGTGGCGCGAGGTGTTGAGTTCGACGGAGCGCTGTTCGACTTGCAGCGCCTGTTGCTGGATCTGTATGTTATGTTCGTGGGCGTATCGGATGCAGTCATCCAGGCTCCAAGGGCCTGCTTCGGATGTCGGAGTCGGAATTTGGGCCTGCGCCGTGCTGCCCGCGAGCAGCAGTGCGATGAAAAGAGTTCCGAATTTCATGGTGGCAGGGATTTAGATGGACTGTTGTTGGAGGTTGCGGACTTTGTCCGTTTCGGTGACGCCGGATACGATTTCGATGTTCACGCCGTCCGACAGACCGAGCGTTACGTCCCGTTTCTCGAAGGTTTGTTCGGGGCTCTCCTCAGGACTGGTGAGGATATAGACGCAGGGCTTGCCCTCTTCGAACTGGATGGTGCTTTCGGGCAGTGTGAGAACACCTTCGCGGCTGTCGGTCACGATGCTGGCATTGGCGCTGTAACCTGCACGGACGAAGACCGATTCCGGGATCTTGGCGGCGGCCTTCACCTCGAACATGATGATCCCGTTCACATCGGCGGCTTTGGGCGAAATGTACTCCAGCGTGGCTTGGAGGACGGTACCCTGCATGGCACCGATGGTCAGCACGACGGGCATGCCGGCGTGCAGGCGGCCGATGTCGGTTTCATCGACATTGCCCCGGAAGAGCATGTCGCCCATGTCGGCGACCGTGGCGATCGTGGTGCCGTCGTTGAAGGTATTGGCCTGGATCACCGAGTTGCCGACCTTGATCGGTACGTCGAGGATCATACCCGTGATGGTGGAGCGTATCTGGGTGTTGCTTAAATCTTTGTATCGGTTGGTAATACCGGTTTTGACGATTTCCAGGTTGTCTTCGGCATTCTGGAACTCCTCTTCGGCCTGGCGCAGGGTGGTCTGCCCCTTCTCGAACTCCTCCTGCGATACCACGCCTTTGGCATAGAGGGCTTCGGTGCGTTCGAACTCCTTGCGGGTCTGGTCGAGCGAGAGCCGGGCCACCGTCACGCGGGATTCGGCGGCATTGAGGGTTCCCATTTCGGGAATGACCTTCACCGTAGCGATGACGTCGCCCTGTTTTACACGGTCGCCGGCCTTGCAGAGCACCTCGGAAATGATACCCGAGATCTGGGGCTTGATGAGCACCTCGTCGCGGGGTTCGACCTTGCCCGAGGCGATGACGTACTGACGGATCGTGTCATGCACGGGGGTTGCGAGGGTGTAAACCACCTTCACGGGGCGGGTTTTGTTCCAGAGGAAGACGAACGTGCCGACGAGCAGCGCGAGGAACAGGATGCCCAGGAAAATCTTCAGAAACTTTTTCATATTATGTCGGTTTTTTGCGTTTGTTGCGAGTTTCGGGGTTTATTCTTCGCGGATCGCGTCTACGGCTTTGATCCGCAGTGCCCGGGTCGCAGGGATGATGCCTGCCAGCAGGCTGCCCAGGACGAGGATCCCCAGCGCGAGCATTCCCATACCGAAGGAGATCTGCCATGAAATATCGGGCAGGTGTTGGTCCATCTGGGCGGCCCGCGCGTAGAAACTGTCGGCGATGGAGAGAACGCCTACGCCCGCACCGAAACCGAAGATGCCCGCGATAAAAGTGAGGATGAAGCTCTCGGAGAGGATTTGCGAAAGGATCGTCAGGGGCGAAGCGCCGATGGCGCGGCGGATGCCGATCTCCTGCGTGCGTTCGCGTACCAGCACCAGCATGATGTTGCTGATGCCCACGATGCCCGCGAGCAGCGTGCCCAGACCTACGATCCACGTAAGCAGGGAGATGCCTCGGAAGAGCCCCATGATCTTGCCGAAGACCTCGGAGGTATCCTGAAAATAGATCGCCTTCTTGTCGTCGGGAGCGATCAGGTGCCGTGCGGCGATGCTTTGCCGGCAGTCCTGGATCACCTCTTGGGTCGGTTCGTCCGCATATCCGGTGAGTGCCAGCATGTCGATCGTCCGTCCCAGTCCGTACATTTGCTGTACGAGCAGCGCCGGGATGACGACGGTCCGCTCCGGGTCGCTGAAGGCCATCATACCGCCCAGGGGTTTGGTAACGCCGACGACCGTGAAGTAGGAACTGCCGATCTGGATCGTTTTGCCTGTGGGATCTTCTCCGCCGGGGAAGAGGTCGCGCCAGACCTGAAGCCCGATTACGCAGACTTTGCGCTGGCGCAGTTCATCGACTTCGTTCAGGTAGCGCCCCATGAGAATCTGTTGGGGGGCGATCTGCTGCATGTCGGGCGAGTAGCCCATCAGTCCGAATTCGCCTTTGTGGTCTTGGTGGCTCATGTTGCGTTGGTTGCCCCAGCAAATGGCCGAGATGTATTCGATGCGGGGCAGTTTCCGGAGCGCTTCCAGGTCGTCCCAGTCCAGTTCCCAGCTACGGCCCGTAGGCATACCTTCGTATGGGACGGAGGTGCGGTCGGACATGATGAAAATGGCGTTGGTGGCCGTACCGCCCAGTTGGGCACGGAACATGCGGCCCAGCCCCGTGCCGGCACCCAGCAGGACGATCAGCATGAAGATACCCCAGAAGACACCCAGCGCCGTCATGATGCTGCGCCTGCGGTTGCGGGAGATCGTCTGCCAGATTTCGTTCCAGCGATCCGTATCGAAAAATCCTGTCATAGTCTGGTTCCTTATCTTGCTGTTATCTTTTTCGTATCTTCTTTTCTGTCGGTCGTAGTTGCGCGACAACGCGCGTATTGATTTTACCTACCTCTAAATCCCTTCCTCGGGAGGGGACTTTGGCCGTCCTTCGGAGTTCGGCTGCCTCCTTGTCTTGTTCCCGGTTTTTCGTTGCTCTTTTCGTTCCTTTTGGTTGTAGTTTCGCGGCAGAGCCGCGTGTTCCAATTTTATCCTTCCCTGAATCCCCTCCTCGGGAGGGAACTTTGGTCGTCCTTCTGACGCCGGGGTGGTTCCTTACCGGCGTTGCGGGCGTTTCCTTATCTTTTTCCCGGCTTGTCGTCCCCGGCCGTTGCGTTTTCTTCCGTTTCTCGCTTCCAGTTGTTGCGGCTCCTTTTATCTTTTGTCCCGGCCGCTGCGGTTTTCGTGTCGGTTATTTGTTGTGTCGAAGGGCATCGACGGTCTTCAGTCGGGCGGCCCGGCGGGAGGGGATGTAACCTGCGATAAGTCCGGCCAGCACCAGAACGATCGTCGCGCTTACCGCTACCGAGAGGTTCAACGTCGGATTGACGAAGATGTTGAACGTGTTCTCCTCACCGGGCGGAGTTTGTGTCATGAGCTTGTTCACTCCTTCCATGGCGAATACGCCGAGCACCATCCCGATATAGCCGAATGCGGCGGTAATCATCACCGATTCGGTCAGGATCAGCCGGATGATCGACGAGGGTTTGGCTCCGAGAGCCTTGCGAATGCCGAATTCGAAGGTGCGCTCCTGCACCGTTACCAGCATGATGTTGCTCACGCCCACGATGCCTGCGAGCAGCGTCCCCAGACCGATGATCCAGATGAAGAGGTTGATGCCGCCGAAGACGAGCATCATGTTCTTGTAACCTTCCATGCGGTTGTAGATCCAGACGGCGCTTTCGTCGTCGGGCGCGAAGGTATGTTCGGCAGCCAGACGATTGCGGAGCCGTTGTTCGAATTCGGCCATCTTCTGATCGGTGTCGATGTCTTTCACCGAAAGATAGGTCTGTCCTACGCTCGGATCGCTGTGGTTGAAGAGCAGTTGGGCGGTCGTCAGCGGGATGAAGGTGAATGTGTAGGAGCCGAACTGGTCCATCTCGAAAACACCGATGATGCTGTACGATGTTCCGTTGACCAGGAGGTGCTGTCCGACGGGACTTTGACCGTGAAACAGGACATCCCGCACGTTTTTATCCACGACGATCACCTTGCGCCGCTCCCGAAGGTCGGTATCGTTCAGGAAGCGTCCGTCGAGCACCCTGACATTCATGATTTCGCGGTATTCCGGGTCGCTGCCGACTACGGCCGCATTGTTCAGAAAGTCGCGTCCGTGGGAGAGGTTGTATTGTCCTGGTCCTTGTACGCGGGCGGAAACCTTATCTACTTCGGGAAATTCGGTGCGCAGGATCTCCAGGTCGCGGTTGGTGATGTTGATGCGCCGCCACTTGTCGTAGCCCTTGTAGGGTTGCGAGGTCCAGCCGCCGTTGATGATGACCGAATTGACGGCCATCGATCCGAAATTGGAGAGCGTGCCGTTTTTCAGTCCGTTGCCCGAGCCGAGCAGGATGACCAGCATGAAGATGCCCCATGCGACCGAGAAGCCCGTGAGGAACGTGCGCAGCTTGTTGCGGCGGATCGACGCCCAGATTTCCAACAGCAACTCTCTCATGGCCGGAGGTTTTGGATCGAACCGATCACGCCGTCCTTCAGGTGGATGATCTTGTCCGTCTGGTCGGCGATCGACTGTTCATGGGTTACGCAGATGATGGTCATGCCCGTCCCGTTTACCTGCCGCAGCAGGTCCATTACCTCCTGCGAGGTTTTGCTGTCCAGGGCGCCCGTAGGTTCGTCGGCGAGGATGATCTGGGGCTTGTTGATCAATGCCCGGGCGATGGCCACGCGCTGTTTCTGGCCGCCCGACATTTCGTTGGGCATGTGGTGGGCCCAGTCGCGGAGCCCCAGTCGGTCGAGGTATTCGAGGGCTTCGGCATTGCGTTTGCGGCGCGAAACGCCCTGGTAGTAGAGGGGAAGGGCGACGTTTTCGACCGCGTTCTTGTAGTTTATCAGGTTGAACGACTGGAAAATATAGCCGATCATGTTGTTGCGGGCGGCAGCGGCCTGCGTCTCGCTCAGGTGCTTGATCAGGCGCCCGTTCAGGAAATATTCGCCCGTGTCGTAGTCGTCCAGGATCCCGAGGATGTTCAGCAGGGTCGATTTGCCCGATCCCGAGGCCCCCATGATCGAAACCAGCTCGCCCTTTCCGATTTCGAGGTCGATGCCCTTGAGTACATGCAGCGGAGCGCCGTTGTGGTAGGTCTTGTTGATGTTTTCGAGTACAATCATATCGAGAGGGAGTGATCCCGTTTTTTTATGGTCGTTGATTTTGTTTCGGCGTATTTCCTGTTGATCCGTGAAGTGTTCCTGCCGGTCGAAACCGAAGGGTTCTGCGGGGTGTTTCCTGTGCCGGCGTCATGTAATTCCTCGACTTTGGGAAACGCTTGCAGGCACTGCGTCCGTTCTTATCGTTTGTTGCGATAAAGATAGAAAGTATATTTGTGAAAAACAAGAAAAATTTATCGAAAATCAATAAAATTTTACCCCCCCCCGATAGATCGGTCGAGAGGGGGATTTTGTGTGGAAAAAAGACCGTCCCATCCTCTGAAAAAGGAGGCGGGACGGTCTTTAGTTATTCCGCATACACGGTTATTCCGGTTTCGGCAGGAGTCCTTTTTGATATACTTTATAATATATGGATCTTGCGTGAAAATCATCTCTGCGCGGAGCGGACAGGTGCCCGCGAACGATTCCTGCACATGGAATCGAGGAATCTATTTGAGCCGCAGGAACGAATAGCCGAAGCGTTCGCAGGCGGCTTTTTCCAACTCCTCGCGGGCCGAGGGATGCGCAATGTCGATCAGGGCGCGGGCACGCTCGGCGAGTCCTTTACCCAGCAGGTAGGCCGCACCGTACTCCGTGACGACGTATTGTGTCTGGAAACGGGTGGTCACCACGCCGGCGCCGGGCGTCAGCAGGGCCTTGATCTTGGAGTGTCCCTTCGAGGTGGTCGAGGGGAGCGCGATGAAGGTTTTACCGCCTTCGGAGAGGGCGCCGCCGTACATGAAGTCGTGTTGTCCGCCTACGCTCGAGTAGATCATCGTGCCGATCGAGTCGGCGCAGATCTGGCCCGTCAGATCGACCTCCAGCGCCGAATTGATGGCCATGACCTTCGGATTCTCGCGGATGCGGAACGGGTCGTTCGTCCATGCCACGTCCTTCATGATCAGGTCTTCGTTGTAGTCCATGTATTCGTAAAGCCGCTTCGAGCCGAGAGCCAGCGACGCGAGGTTCTTGCCCGGAAGCACCTTCTTCTGCGAGTTGTCGATCACACCGCTCCGAATCAGGGGTACTACCCCGTCGGTGAGTGCTTCGGTGTGGAGTCCCAGGTGTTTATGATCGCCCAGGGCCGCGAGTACCGCGTTGGGGATGCCGCCCACGCCGATCTGGAGGGTCGCACCGTCGGGAATCAACTCGGCGATGTAGCCGCCGATCTTGCGGTCGATTTCGCTGGGCTGGGCGGTCGGAAGCTCCACCAGAGGTTCATCGACTTCGACGGCGGCCGTGAGTTTCGAGACGTGGATCAGCGCATCGCCGTAGGAGAACGGCACGTGGGGGTTGATCTGGGCGATAACGACCTTCGCACATTCGGCGGCCGAAACCGCGAGGTCGGCCGAGGTGCCGAAGCTGCAATAGCCGTCCGCATTGGGGCGCGAACAGTTCAGCAGCGCTACGTCGATCGGGATGATCCCCTTGCGGAAAAGCCCCGGGATCTCGCCCAGAAAAGCCGGGATGGCCTGTCCGTACCCCTGAGCGATCCAGTTGCGCACGGAGTTCGACACGAAGAGGCTATATACGAGGAAACTGTCTTTGTATTCGGGCTTGCAGTAGGGCGCTTCCTCCCGTCCGATGGCGAAGGCTGAATAGACCTTCACTCCCCGAAGTTCGTGTCCCCGGTCGGCCATCGCTTTCACGAGCACTTCCGGGATCGAAACGCTTCCCTGAATATAAACGCTGTCGTTGGATTTGATGAGCTTCGCAGCTTCAGCGGCAGTGGTGTAGTTGATCATGGGTCTGTTTTTCTAAGTCGTTTCCGGCAGTCGGTCGGTGAAAGGAAAATTCGGTCCCGTCGTCGGCCGGAGACGGTAGGTTTTGTCTTTTTTGTTGGTTATTTGAAGGAGCCGAATTTATTCGGCTCCTTCTCTTCGTTGGGTGCGAATGGTCGTTCCCGGATGTCCGTGCCGGATTCTTTTCTCCGGAGTGCAACTCCGGGACGATTTCACAGCGACCCGGAGCTGCAATGCCGGATTTATTTCCGGGCGTAGTCCTGCGCGAAGTCGCGGAGGCGCCGGTCGAGCAGGTCGTACTGCTCCTCGCGGTTCATCTGCGACACGCAGACGCGCACGCCGTTCTGGAGGCTGCCCGTCGAGGTGAGCGAGATCGCGCAGATACCGTAGCGCAGCAGTGCGGCCACCAGGTCGGAACTCGGCATCGAACCGTAGCCTACCGTGAAGAAGAATCCGTCGCTCACGTGTTCGTCCTGGTCTTTGTCATAGACGATGTGGAAACCGTGACGCTCGAAGAGTTCCTTGACGCGGTGAGCGCGGTGTGCGTATTCGCGGGTGTGCCCCACGAAGTCCAGCTTGCCGTCCGCCGCCGCTTTGAACATGGCCGCCAAAGCGTATTGAGCCGAGTGACTTGCGCCTGACGATGCGGCGTAGAGGAATGTCAGGGCGTAGGATTCGGCGAAACGGCCGATGCCGTAACGCTCCTTGAGAGCCGGATAGAAGCGGTTGCGCAGTTTGTCCGAGATCGCTGCGATGGCGATGCGCTGGCCGGCGTAGCTGAAGATCTTCGAGCCGGAAATCATCAGCACGTAGTTATCCGTATAGCGGGCTGCGGTGGCCTGGAACGGAGCCTGGAAAGGATGTCCCAGCTCCTTGCGGAAGTCCATGCCCATGTAGGCCAAGTCTTCGAGAACGATCGTGTCGTACTTGGTTGCCAACTCGCCGATGGTGCGCAGTTCGCTCTCTGTGAGGCAGATCCACGCCGGGTTGTTGGGGTTCGAGTAGATGATCGCCGCGACGTTGCCCTGCTTGAGATAGCTCTCCAGCTTGGGACCGAGTTTCTCGGCGCGGAAGTCGTAGATGTCGAACGATTCGTGCTTGATGCCCAGGATGCGCACCTGCTGGCGCTGCACCGGGAAGCCCGGGTCGATGAACAGAATGGTGTCTTTCTTGGGGTCGCACTGCGAGCTGATCTGGAACAGGCAGAAGCCGCCCTGCATCGAGCCGACGGTCGGGATGCATCCCTCGGGGGCGACGTCGATGTCGAGGAACGCCTTGACGAAGCGCGAAGCCTCGCTCTTGAGCGGGGCGATGCCCGTGATGCTGGGGTAGATCGAAGCGTGTCCCTGGGCGAGGGCCTGCTGTTCGGCTTCGACGCCGACAGTCTCCGGCGGAAGGCCCGGAACGCCCATTTCGAGGTGCAGGAATTCGGTGCCCGAGTTCTTCTCGAGGGCGCCGCCGACGGCTCCGACCTGACGGATCGTGGCCTGTGCGAAGTTTTCGATGTCCATGGCGGCGAGCTGCTCGTCGAACATCTTCTGCGGAATGAGAGCTGCCATTACTTGCGGTGTTTTTGTGCGTATTCGTATCCGGCGCGGAACGCCTTGAGGTTCATTTCGACGATCTGCTCGCCTTTGCGGGCGAAGATGCTGCGGATGCCCGCCTCGAACTTGTCGGCGTCGAGCCCCAGGAAAGGAGCGGCGGCGCCCAGCAGCACGATGTTGGCCGCACGGGGCGAGGATTGCTCCTTGGCGATGGCATCGACATCGATCAGGATCGCATGTTTGCGCTTCCCGAGTTCAGCCAATACGGCCTCCGGTTCGGGGTAGTTGTCGATGTTTACGAACGGCGTAGTGTTGGCGATCACCCAGCCCTCCGGATTCAGGTAGGGTACGTAGCGCAGCGCCTCCATCGGTTCGAGCGAGATGATGATATCGGCCGCGCCTTGGGGGATCAGGTCGGAGAGGATCTCGTCCGAACTGATGCGCAGGTTCGACTGTACGTCGCCTCCGCGCTGGCTCATGCCATGTACTTCTGCCTGTTTGATGTGGAGTCCCTCCTTGAGGGCAGCGGCTCCGATGACGGTGGCGATCGAGAGGATGCCTTGTCCTCCCACGCCGGAAAGTATGATGTCCCGTTTCATGGTCGTACTACTGTTTTTTTGCGTTGTGGCGTTTGGCGGTCTGGATGCACTCGCGGCGCGGGATGATGACCGAAACCCCTTTGTATTCGATCTCTTCGCGGATCGTGCGGCGGATCTCCTCCATGTTCTTGGGCAGGGGTACCACGACGCGGATGTGTTCGGGCTCCACGCCCAGTCCGGCGCAGATCTGCTCGAGGCGTCCCGTGCCGGCCGAATCCTGGCCGCCGGTCATGCCGGTAGTGAGGTTGTCCGAGATTACGACGGTGATGTTGCTCTTTTCATTCACGGCATCCAGCAGGGCGGTCATGCCCGAGTGGGTGAAGGTCGAGTCGCCGATTACGGCTACCGAAGGGAACTGTCCGCCGTCGGCAGCGCCCTTGGCCATCGTGACCGAAGCGCCCATCTCCACGCAGGTGTCGATCGCCCGGAACGGGGGCAGCGAACCGAGCGTATAGCAGCCGATGTCGCTGAATACCTTGTGGTCGGGGTAGTGCTCGCGCAGCACGTCGTTCAGTGCCGTATATACGTCGCGGTGGCCGCAGCCCTGGCAAAGGGCCGGGGGCCGGGGCATGGTGAGCTGGCTGGCCGCCTCGCTCTCGCGGCGGGGCAGACCGAGGGCGCCGCGTACGTTGTCGGGCGTGAGTTCGCCCGTGCGGGGCAGCTCGCCGCTCAAACGTCCTTTGACCGGAATCGGAGTACCCAGCAGACCGCGGATCATCTCCTCCACCAGAGGTTGTCCCTCTTCGACGATCAGCAGCGAACGGCACTCCGAAGCCATGCGCTGTACGAGTGCCGTCGGCAGCGGATATTGCGAGATCTTCAGCACGGGGAAGGGGCAGCCTTCCGGGAAGTTCTCCATAATATAGTTGTAGGCCAGACCGCAGGCGATGATGCCCATGGATTTGTCCGGTCCGTCGATGTAGCGGTTGTGGCGCGAATGTTCGGCCTCCTGCTCGAAGAGTTTGTTCTCCTCGATGAGGGTTTTGTAACGTACGCGCGAGTTGCCCGGCATGAGGATCCACTGGCGGGGCCGCTCGGGGTAGTGGAGCGTGTTTTGCTGGCGGGGTTCGCCGATTTCGACCACGGCACGCGAGTGGGCCATGCGGGTCGTCACGCGCATCAGCACCGGAATCTGGTATTTCTCCGAGAAGTCGAACGCCTCGCCGATCATCTCGTAGGCTTCCTGTTGCGATGCGGGTTCGAAGCAGGGAATCATGGCGAATTTGGCGTAGAAGCGGGAGTCCTGTTCGTTCTGCGAGGAGTGCATCGAGGGATCGTCCGCCGCTACGACCACCAGGCCGCCGTTGGCACCCGTCATGGCTGAATTGACGAAAGCGTCGGCGCAGACGTTCATGCCCACGTGCTTCATGCAGACCAGGGCCCGCTTGCCGACGAACGACATGCCGAGGGCCGCTTCCAGTGCGGTCTTTTCGTTGGCCGACCAGTTGCAGTGGATGCCGCGCTCGCGCGTTAGGGGGTGCATCTGGATAAATTCCGTGATCTCCGTAGAGGGGGTTCCGGGGTAAGCGTACACGCCCGAAAGACCGGCGTTGAGGGCTCCCCATGCGATAGCCTCGTCGCCGAGTAATAATTCTTTCTTTATCATGGTGTCTGTTTTAGGTTCATTGCTGTTTTGAGTTCCGTTTCCCGCCTCGTATAACCGAACGGGCTTGGTGGTTATATCCTCGGCTCTACGAAACAGTTCGTTTTTACGCCGTTGTTTTCCGCTTTGGCAGAGTTCGAACACCTCCGATTCTGCGCTCGGTTTATCGAAAGCGTTGATTTTCTTTCGACTATTTTTCGCCTCGGCAATCGAAACGAAGGTTTCATTGCGCTCGGCTTAAGGAAGCAACTTAGGTTTCTGACAAATTTAGCGTTTTTTTTTGAAATATCTACTGTGACGGTGGTTTTTATTCCGGATTTTCGGTAATACGGCAAAATTGATGACGATTCGGAAGTAAAAGGTCCGAGCTCTGTTTTTTGCTTTCGCCGGATGAAGCGTGGGAAAAAAGCCCCCTTCGAAAAGGGGGCTTGATGAAGATTCCGGGAGAACCGGTTGCCGGTCGAATCGTGGGTTTGAGATGCGATCGGACCTTCGGTTGCCGGGGTTGTTTATTGCACATCGACGAACGGTCCGCAATAATAACCGTTCATTTCGTTGGTCGCTTCATAGAAGGCCAGCGCGATCTTTTGCTTTGCGGTGGCTCCGTGGATGGTACTCTTGGTGTTGTCACCCTGGTTGTCGTAGGTTTTGCCTGCATATGCGATGGACAGTATTCGTCCGGCATCCTTTTCGTTGGCAAAGGAAACGAGCAGACCGTCCAGTGCCTGCGGTGCGGCTTTGATGGTTACTACGCCCTCCGCCTGCCGGATTTGCTCCAAATCGGTCAGACCGGCCTGGGGTGCCAGATAGATCGTGTAGTAATCGTCGCTGCGGCGGTCGATGACGGCGGATTGGAGTTCGACCGGGTCGTTCGTTCCGACCGTATAACTGTTGCCGGAGTAGTAGGAGTATAGTTCGAACGCCCCGTCCGCATACCCTTCGAGGTGCATATCATGAACCTGCAGATCGAACGAGATTCGGTAGTTGTCTTGCAGGGCGTATTTGTAGAGGGTGATGGTGCCCGTCGCGCCTTGAAGGTCCGTATTGGTGACGGTAACCGACTTTTGTTGGGCAGGATCGACGATTTCGAGTTCGAACAGCTTGTCGATCCGGGTGATGTCGATCGGAGTTTTAGCCGTCGCCAGGGCGTTGTCGAAGCGGATTCGAACGTAGTATTCATCCACCTGGTCGATCAGCGCTCCCATGACGGGGCTGGCCGGCGAGAGATGGATTTCGGAAATCGTTTCCTCTTCGAGCGGTTGGTAATAGGCGCTTCCGAGCGGAGTTTTCAGGTCGTTGAGGCTGATGAAGCTGGTCCGCTCGGCGTCCTGCTGGTCGTAGGTGCAGGTACCGTAGATGCGGAGTTTCTTGCCGGTTGCGGCCGAGGTCATTTCGGCATATCCTTCGATCTTGTCCCCGTCGCGGGTGACGATGAAGCCGCCGTCGGTGATTAATGAATGGTAGTCGATGGTCACCATCGAAATATCCGATGCGATGGGGTGTTGGAACGACATGGAGTTGAGCAGCGAATACCGTTCGGACGCACTCTTCATGTTGATCGATTTATTTAGCTGGTTCGGCGTGAAGCTGAGGGATATGTAATCGTTTTTTCCGCCGTTGCCATAGAGCATGTCCTGGTAGTTGTCGTATCCTTCGAGCGGGGAGATGAAGAACCAGAGCCGATCGGTTTCCTTGTAGAAGAAGACCGATTTGGCGGCGATCCGCTGGTCGCCGTATTCGATGAACGGCTCCTCTCCGGAAGGTACTTCGAGTCCGGGATCCTGCGTGTCGAGCGTTCGGAATTTGTATTCGGTAGAAGTGAGTTCCAGACCGCCTTGTGTAAAACCTGTTGCCACGATCGTATAGTCGCTCGACGGAAGCAGACTGTTGTATGTGAAGGTTTTGGTTTCGGCCGGATCCTGAACGGTCGCTTGAGGCGTTACCGTCGCGGATTTGATCGTATAGGTATAAACATCTACATTTTTCGGCGTGATGGTGAAAGTTACGGTATTGGCTTCGGCCTTGACGTCGGAAATGGTGAGCGTGGCGCTTTCTCCGGGAGGCGGGGGCGTCGTTTCGTCGTCTTTACAACTCTGGAAAGTTCCCAATAGCAGGATGCAACACAGTAAATGGAAGGTTGCTTTACTCAAAGATTTCATAGTCGGATTATTTTAGGGTTGTTTTTTTGATAATTTATGTGCTCGATGTTCCGGTTGTGCCTTTGCCGCTGAAAGCGACGTGTTCCAACCGGCTCTCCCTTCGTCACGGGGACCCCGTGCAGCGAGGTTTCGGACAGGTTGGGAGTTCTGCGTGTTTGTTTATTTGATTGCTTTTTATTTGGCGCTCGTGGTCAATAATTCCGAAGTGACCGGAGCCGACATTTTCCCGTTGTTATCGACCGGGATGAGGACCAGATAGCTTTCTGCGAAATAGTAGTCGGTGGAGAACGTCGTGTCTTCGGTGGCGGCACGGTATTTTACGCCGTTTTGTTTGCAGATCGTTTCACCGAGATTGGCTGCTGCATCGTAGGCTGTTTTTTCGATCATTGCGTAATAGTAACCTGCGCAATCGGCTCCGGGGGTTACGGTTACCGAGGCATAGAAAGATACGCCGTAATTGTCCGTGATCGAATTTACCGCGATGGTCGCCGTCGCAGAGCCGGTAGCTTCGTAGCCGAGGGTTTCGAACTCGACCACCGTCGGAACGCCGTATCTGTCTTCGTTGTCGGCTTCGGGCAGGGCGATCAGCACGTATTGCGTATCGTATGCCAAACGGGATCCGTTGATGTCGTTGTCGCTGTATAGCGTTATCGGATAACCGCTCTCTTTGCCGATCAACTCTCGTTGAACGTATGTATCCGCATTGCCGCCGTATTTGCGGTCGAAATCGGCTTTGGTGATGAAGTTGTAATAAGCTTTTTCGAAGCCGTTCCGTTTGACGGAGAAAGTCGCTGAGGTGAACGATGCGGTCTTCAGGGCAATATCGACCGTGAGCGACGTATCGTAGTCGGTGCCTGCGGCTTCCGTGCGGAACTCCTTGTATTGCAGGGGGCCAAGCTTGCCTTCGGCATCGTATGCGAACGAGAAGAAGTAATATTCGCTGCCCGGCGAGAGCCGGTCGGTTTTCCAAGTACTCTGGAAGGCGGTCGTAATGTCGTAGTCGTAGAGTTTCGCATCCAGTGCAGCTTGGACGAATTGTTCTGGGGTGCCTGCGGCTTCGACGTCGGACTTGGTCGCATAGCCGGCATAGTAGGACACGACCCCGTTCTGTCTTGTCAGGGCGATCTCCAGCTCTTTGCCCGTAACCTGCGGCTCGCCCAGCGTGACAGCGGCCTGGCCTGCCCCGAGTTCGTCGCGGGCGGGGATCGTCAGCGGAATTTCGATGATTTCTCCGAAGTCTTCGCAAACGACATCGAGTCCCTGTCGGACGACGGGAGCGGTGTAGAGAAGGACTTGCTGCGACCGGGTCGAAAGCAGGGTTTTGTTCCACTCTTCGAACGAGGCGGTTTTGAGACCCGCTGTCAGTGAGGCGACTTCGAGGTAATGGATGAACTGTTCCCGGGAATCGACCTTGAAATGCTCTCCGAAGTCGGCACTGGACTCCGTAAGATCCGGATCGAAAATTTTCAGGAAGTAGAGCGGATATTTGCCGTTGTCCACTTCGGCCTTGAGATAGATTCCGTGTGCGGTCGCCACGGCGTCGATCCGTGCGAATGCGGTGTAGGCCGGGGTCGTGAACGAATGCGTGGCGGGTTCGGACGGCTCGTCTTTGCCGTTATAGGCTACGACTGTCAATACGTAGTCGGTCTCCGCCTGGAGGCTGCCGACCAGGAAGGTCGATTGCTGCGGTTTCTCGACGACGGTCATTTCGGCCGTTCCGTCGGGTACATCGACCTTGTAGGCGATCCGAACCGTATTTTCGAGCTTCAGGGTGAAGCGGATGGAACTGTGGGACGTTGCGACCTCTTCGATCGAAACGGCGGCCGGACCGGTCGGAAGCGCTTCGGTCTTGAATGCGTAGGTGACGGGGTCGGTGGCCTGCCCGTTTTCGTCATACGCGACAGCGGTGATCAGGTAGTCGGCTTCCTCTTGCAGGTTGTCGGCCGTATAGGTGCCGCCCTCGGAATTGTTTACGAGCGTGAGGTCTGCGGTTCCGTCCGGAACATCGACTTTGTAGCCGAAACGGGTTGCATTGGCGGTTTTCAGGGTGAAGGTTACCGAATTATAGGAAACATTGACCTCTGCGATGGAGATGGTCGCCTTGTCGGGATCCGGCGCGGTCGGTTTTTTTGGAGTGGTGAATATTTCGGTAGCCGGGGTCGAAGGGCGCTGGTCGGCGTTGTAGGCGATAGCCGTCAGCTTGTAGGCGGTTTCAGGGGTCAGGTCGGTTATTTCGACCGTTTTTTCTTCGGAGCTTTCTATCGAAACGAAATCGGCGTCAGCTTCCTCTCCTTCGATTTCGATCTTGTAAGCCATTGAGATAGCATTGGTCGGAATTAATCGAAAAGAAACGTTGTCTGCTTCCGGGGAGAGCTCTGCGATTTCGATGGTTGCAGGAGGAGCTTCCGTCGAAGTGTCGTCATCGCTGCACGCAGCGAGTACGGTGAGTAAAGTTAATCCAGTTAGGAGAAACTTCAGTTGGGCGAAATTCATCATAACACGAATTTTTTAGTTAGTAATAGAGAAGCGCGCTATTACAAATATAATAAAAATAATTGATTTTGTAAATTTTACCGATTTGTTAAATTATATCATTTTAATATTTGAATTGTGAAATCTGCGGTCTATTCGTAAAATTTTATAAATTCGAAAAGAAGGCGAGTTCGATTTTTTTCGGGATTGTGTATTTAGATCGATTGAATCTGGAATCGCATTGTGCTTGTTGAGGAAGTACCTTGGATTGCATAAAATAAATGGCAGGAAGGGTGAGGGGGCACATTGTCGAGTTGCCGTTGGAGAGGGGCTTCATGCTTCTTTTGGGAAGAATTTGGATGTTCTGGCGATTCGTTTTCGGCGCTTTTCGCTGATGGAAATCTCAATGTTGTTGCTATGGTCGGGTATCGGTCCGGACGGATTCCGTATGGATTTTATGGAAGGGGACGTTTTTCCGGGTGTAAGTTGGCGGGAGTACAAGGCGGGGAATGGGAAGATCGTCCGCTGTGTTATGGTCGTGTAGCCGAAAACAAAAAGCGACCTGTCGAGAAACAGGTCGCTGCATTATTTTGTGACGCCGACAGGACTCAAACCTGTAACCTTCTGATCCGTAGTCAGATGCTCTATTCAATTAAGCTACGGCGCCGAATTGCGAATGCAAATGTAGTGTGAAAATTGCTCTTATGCAAATAATTTGTCGTAAAATTTACCAGTCTTTTTATTTTATATCTTGGTAAGAGGGGTAATTTTGAATATAATACATTGATAATGTTTGATTTGAGGTAATCTGTGCTTTGTTCGGATTCTTTTCCGGGAGTTTGTCGGTGGAAATATCGTTGCCGGGAAAAGAGGGCATTTGTCGTGTCCGACTGGCTATGGGGACCGGAGATTTGTCATACAAAAATTACCCCTGCGGGCTGAAATCCGCAGGGGTAATTCGATGATTTTGCCGGATGCGCTTATTTGACCAGTTCGGCGAGCTTCTCCTTGATTCCTTCGCCTCGCAGGTCTTTGGCGACGATCTTGCCTTCGGGCGAGATCAGGAAGTTGGTCGGGATGCTGCGGATTCCGTACTCTTCGACGATCGGGGCGCTCTTGCCGTCGGTGACGGCGATTACGTTGGGCCACGTCATCTCCTCTTTTACAAGGAATTCTTTCCAACTCTCGGCATCGTTGTCGAGCGATACGCCGTAAATGTTGAATCCTTTGGGGCCGAACTCCTTGAACGCCTCCTTCAGATAGGGCAATTCGCCGCGGCAGGGACTGCACCAGGTTGCCCAGAAGTCGATCAGCACCCATTTGCCGGGGCCGATGAGGGGTGTCACCGAAACGGTTTCGCCCAGGGAGTCGGGCAGCGCGATTTCCAGATAGGGCTTGCCGATTTCGGTATTTTCCTGGGCGGCGATCGATTTGGCGATGGCGGTCAGGATCTGGGTTTTCTGCATCTGTTCGGGGAATTTATTCAGGATTTCGCGGGCTTCTTGCGGTTCCATTTCGTTATAGAGGTTTCCGAAGAAGTAAACGCCGACCAGGTTGTCGGAGTTGTTGTCCAAAGCGCGGCGCATGATGCCGTTGGCTACCTGGTTCAGCGAATCGAATTTCTCCATGTCGTTTTCTTGCATGGCCACCAGGAATTGTCCCTGAAGCATGCCCAAAGAGTCGTTTATCGGCTGGAAAATCTCGTTCGAGCGGGTGCCGCCGACTTGGAATTGGCCCAGATCCGCAGTTTTAACGTCGATTTTTCCCGGTTCGAGGAAGATGAATCCGATGCCCTGGCGGTGCCGGTTGGTAAGGATGGCCAGGTCCGGCTGGTCGATCGTGCCTTTGATTTTGAACGTACCGTCCGCAGCGACGGCTGCCGATGCGATGGTCGGATTTTCGGGATTGCCTTGCATCAGGAATACGGAGTCCGTGATTCCCGGGTCCAGTTTGCCGGTGATGGTGTAGGTATTGCCTCCGCATCCCACGAGGGTGCCTGCGGCAAGAAGACCTATTAACGCTTTTTTCATAGTGCTGAGAAAGGATTAAAATGATTATTTGGTCGGTTTGTGATTCGTCTTTTGGGGTGTTCGCGGCGTTTGCCGGATTTCGCGCTGGGGATTATCCTTCAAAAACCGTTCCCAGCTCGAACTGCCCTTTGCCGAGGCAGCCTTGCGGCCTCCGCCGAGTCCTTTGAACCGATCTTCGCCGAGGGCGCCGTTCAATGGGTTCGAACTCATGAAATGGTGGCACAGGGCGACGGCCATACCGTCCGTAGCGTCCAGTCGCCGGGGCGGACGTTCGATCGTGAGCATGCTGCTGACGAGAGCCGCGACCTGCTCCTTGGGGGCCGAGCCTCGGCCCGTGATACACTGTTTGATGCGTGTGGGGGCGTATTCGAATACCTGCAGTCCGCGGCTCAACGCCGCAGCCATCGCCACGCCTTGCGCCCGGCCCAGCTTGAGCATCGACTGCACGTTCTCGCCGAAGAAGGGCGATTCGAGGGCCACCTCGCGGGGGCGGTATTCGTCCACGAGGGCACCGACCCGCTCGAAAATGTAGCGCAGCTTTTCGTAAGGATCGTTCATCCTGTGCAGGTCGATGTCGCCCAGCACGACCGATCGGACCTCCCGTCCGCAAACCTCCAGCACCCCGTACCCCATGTAGTTGGTGCCGGGGTCGATGCCCATGATGCGGTATGTCGTCGGGTCGGACACGGTGCAGGGACGTTACTTCTCCTTGAGGGCCGCGATCTCCTTTTCCGCCTGACTCACGCGGCGTGCCAGGTCGGGCAGGTTCTTGAAGATGGCCGATGCGCGGTGATATTGCATGCCGGGCAGCGCCGGATAGCCGAAACGTACTTCTCCGTCAGGTACGTCTTTGTCGAGACCGCTTTTGGAGCCGATGCAGACCCTGTCGCCGATGGTCACGTGGTCCGCGATGCCGACCTGTCCCGCGAGGAAACAGTTGTGCCCCACCTTCGAAGTGCCTGCGATGCCTGTCTGGGCCGAGGAAACGGTATTCTCGCCGATTTGCACGTTGTGGCCGATCTGGATCAGGTTGTCGAGTTTCACGCCCCGGCGGATGATCGTCGAGTCGGTCTTGGCCCGGTCGATGCAGGTGTTGGCGCCGATTTCCACGTCGTCTTCGACGACGACGTTGCCCAGTTGCGGAATCTTGTCGAAGCCGCCTGCGGCATTGGGAATGAAGCCGAAGCCGTCGGCGCCGATCACCGCACCCGCATGCAGGATGCAGCGGCTGCCGATCACGCACCCCTCGTAAATCTTGACACCCGGGTAGAGGATCGTTCCGTCGCCGACGGTCACGCCGTCACCGATATAGACCTGGGGATAGATTTGGCAGTCGGCGCCGATGCGGGCTCCCGCCTCGATAACGGCGAAATCGCCCACGTAACAATCTTCGCCCAGTGTCGCCCGCTCCGAGATCGAAGCCCGCTCGCTGATGCCCTGTTTGCGGGGTTTTGCGGCCTGATACATTTGCAGCAGTTTGAGCACTGCGGCGCCGGTGTCTTCGACTTTAATCAAGGTGGCGGTCACGGGTTCCGAAGGGGTGAAATCCTTGTTCACCAATACGATCGACGCACGGGTTTTGTAAAGGTGTTTTTCGTATTTGGGGTTGGTCAGGTAGGTCAGGGCGCCGGGTTCGCCCTCTTCGATCGAGGAGACGGTGTGCACCTTGGCCTCTTTGTCGCCTGCGACTTGGCCGCCGAGAAAACCGGCGATCATTTCTGCGGTAAATTCCATCATAGCAATATAGTAATCAGAGGTATTTTTTTATGTCTATTCCTTCGGGCATGAATTCATCGACCGTGCGGCCGAAAGCCAGTACTTCGCGTACGGTGCTCGAGGCGATGTCGGCTACGGGAGCCGGGGTGAAGAGCATCACGGTGATGATGTCGGGATGCAGGCGGTGGTTGGTCGCCTCCATCGTCCGTTCGTATTCGAAATCGGTGGTGTTGCGCACGCCGCGGATGATGGCCGAGGCATGCTGGTCGCGGGCGAAGTCGCCCGTCAGACCGGTATAGATTCTCACTTCGACCCGGGGGTTGTCCGCATAGAGGTCTTCGATGAGTTGTTTGCGGGCTTCGATGCGCAGCAGTCCTGCCTTGGAAACATTGTTGCCGATGCCGATGACGACCTTGTCGAAGATTCGCAGGGCATCGTCCACGAGTGCCTGATGGCCCCGGGTAAAGGGATCGAACGATCCCGGAAAAATGGCGATGGTGTGTGACATTGGGAGCAAAGGTAATGAAAATGAATACAGAATCCAACAAACGGATCCGGGGGTGTTGCCGAATGTATCCGACTTTCTGCAAAAGTAATGAAAATGAGTGCAGAATGAAACGAGCGAACTGTTTTTTATGCCGAGTGTATTCCGATCTTTTGTGAAGGTATTGTAAATAGGGTGGGACAAAGGAAACCTGTCCGGTTTGTATCGGGCAGGATGTGTTAGTATAATTTGTTCAGGACGCGGGCGATACGTTCGGTGATGATTGCGGCGTAGAGTTGCCCTTCGCAGGCCGATAGCGAGGTGAGGCCCCGGTGATCGACATAGAAAATTTCGTCGAAACGGGCAAGTTGCTCCCGGCCGATCTCCAGCTCCAGCAGAGGCAGGCGGGCGGCTTCGACGGCCCGGCATGCCAATTCCCGTTCGACACTCGGCGGGGCGGGCGGAGTATAGACTTTTTTCCCTTTCACGGCGAACAGGGGCGCTTCGTCGCATACGTGCACGAATCCCTCGCCGTCGCAGCGGATCACCGCTTGTACGCCTGTCCGGACTGCCGCCCGTTCAATGTCCGCTTCCGCCGCCCGGTTGTCCGCCGTCACCGCTGCCTGCAAAGCCAGCATGCAGGCTGCTTCGCGTGCCGAGGTGGGGTATTCGGGGTAGGGAACGCCGTAGTTCACGACAGCCGCAGCGGGCCGCAGCGACCGCAGGGCATACCCGTCGTAGAAGGATACCGCTCCGGGGATCAGCAGCAGGTCGCCCGCCGGTGTGAAGGCCATGCGTACGAACGAAGAGCCTGCGACGGGGTGACGGTTGGCGTCGAGCAGGGCGGCGATCTCTGCCTCCAGCCGGCGAAGGTCGGGGGCCCAGCGCAACCCGAAAAGCTCTTGTATGTTGCGAGCCAGCAGTTCCGTGTGGCGGTCGAGCCAGAGGGGGCGGCGTCCCCGGACATGAAGCGTCTGATAGAGGTATGTGCCTTCGATGCGGGGCATCGGCTCCGGGATACCGTTGCGCAGCAGGATGCGTTCCATTATTGGAGGAAGATTTTGAGAAGCAGCTCGCGGAGCAGCTCCCCGTCCGGGGCGCCGCCCGCGTTCATGCCCTTCGATTTGGCGTCGTATTCGCGCAGCAGCCCCAGGATGCGGAACACTCGGCGGTTGTCCCACCGTGCCGAGGTCTGCTTCAGTTCGCCCAGAGCGTAGGCGTTGTTCATTCGCAGGATGCCCATGAGTTCCGTGTCCGAGGGAAACGGAACTCCCTTGTGGCGGCTGAGCCACCGCAGGTAGTTGATGCGGAAAATTTCGCGGAACTGATTGAAAAGGGCCAGAATCGTTACCAGCAGGGGGTTGTCTTTGGGGTTGCGGGCGAAATGGTCGGCGATGCGCAGGGCCTGTTCGAGGTTCTGTTCCGTGACGGCCTTGCAGAGTTCGAAGTTATTGAAATCCTTCGAGATGCCGATGTTCTGTTCGATGTGTGCATCGGTGATTTTCTTCGTTCCTTCCGGCAGCGAGAGCAGCAGCTTGCCCAGTTCGTTGGAGATTTTGGCGAGGTCGGTACCCAGGTGGTCGGTCAGCATCGCCTGGGCTTTCGCGTCGATCGTGCAGCCTTTCGAGGCGACGAACTGCGCGAGCCAGGGGCCGATCTCGTAGTCGCGCGGCCGGACCGATTCGAGCACCGCACCGTGCTGGGCGATGCTTTTGTAGAGCTGCGAACGCTTGTCCACGTTCTTCTCCTTGTGGCAGACGATCAGGATCGTCGTGGGCGAGGGTTTCGAAGTGTATAGCGAGAGTTTGTCGAGGCCGCGCAGTTGCTGCGCCTCCTTGAGAATCACCACCTGGTACGAACCCATCATCGGCATCTGCCGGCAGAGGTTCACCACCTGTCCCGCGTCGGAGTCCCGCCCATAGACGGTCAGCTGGTTGAAAGCCCGTTCGGACTCCTGGAGGATCGTCGAGGCCAGCAGGTCGCAGAGAGCGTCGATGAAGAAGGCCTCCTCGCCCATGAGCAGATAGACGGGCGCGAACTTCCGCGCCGTGATTTCGCCTCGGAGACGGTCGTAGGCCGCCACCGTATCTTTGAATTTTACGCCGCCTTTCGCCATGGCTTAAATGATCTCTTTGGTGATGCGCAGTACGTTTTCGGTCTCGGCCGTGAGCCGGTAGCGGTCGTCGATGCGCCGCCCGACGAGCCAGACGATCTCATCCCCGGAAAGCAGTACGAATTGCCGCGCCTTCTCCGGCAGCGGGACTTTATGGTCGATCAGGTAGTCGCTGACCTTCTTGCGGCCGGACATGCCGTAGGGAATGAACCAGTCCCCCTCCTGCCAGCGGCGCACCGTGAGCGGGTATTTGAGTTTGTCGGCATCCACCTGGGCGATGTGTTCGGGTACGCCGAAGCCCTGGATATCGTCGATGTCGCGCAGCTCGAAGTAGAGCACCGAGTTGCCGCAGTAGCAGCGCGGGGCGCCCGCCTCGACCTGCACCTGGCAGGGGTCGTCCGCCGGGATCGGGGTTACCATAATCCGTCCCCTGTCGATGTACGCCACGTGGGATTTGGAGTAGAACCGCTTGCCCGTGCCGGAGTTCTGCTCCAGCGCCCTGACCAGAGCGTCCGACACGTCGCCTTTGAACGAATAGGTCGAGTTGAGCAGTTCGAAGATTACGAAATTCAGCGGGAAAGCCCGGTCGATACGGTCGATGTGGATCGTGTCGATCCCGTTTTCGGTGGTGATGACCTCTTCGCGGATGCGCTGGATGCCGTGGTTGATGAAGAGCTGCGCGTCGGTCAGACGGCCGATGTTCTGACGCATCAGGTCGGTGAACTTGGGGCTGATCTCCTTGATGCGGGGTACGAGTCCCAGGCGGATCTTGTTGCGCAGGTATTTGGTCGAGCGGTTCGACGAATCTTCCCGGTAGGGAATGTGCTGCGCTACGGCGTATTCGAGGATGTCCTTGCGCGAAGCGAACATCAGCGGGCGGATCAGCTTCCCGGCATGGGTGGTGATCCCCGTCAGACCCCGCAGGCCGGTGCCGCGCAACAGGTTGATGAAGAAGGTTTCGATCGAGTCGTCGATGTGGTGGGCGATGGCTACCACCGTGTAACCGTGCTCGCGGCTCAATTCGTCGAACCAGGCGTAGCGCAGCCGCCGTGCGGCCATTTCCATCGATTCGCCCGTGCGCTCCATCTCGCCTTTGGTGTCGAAGCGTTTGTTGTACCAGGGCACGCCGTACTTCTCCGCCTCGCGGCGTACGAGTTCCTCGTCCTCTTCGCTCTCCACGCCCCGCAACTGGAAATTGCAGTGGGCCACGCCGACGCGATAGCCGCTTCGCACGAAGAGCGAGAGCATGACCATCGAGTCCACGCCGCCCGAAACGGTCAGCAGGATAAAATCCTCCGGAGCGGCCAGCTCGTTGCGGCGGATGTAGCGTTGGAAATTGTCCAGTAGGTTCATAGGCAGTGCCTTGTCGGTTTTATAATATATTGACTTCGGGTTCGATCTCCACGCCGAAGCGTTTCTTTACCTGTTCCTGCACCTTGCGGGCGAAAGCGACGATCTCCGTACCCGTAGCGCCTCCGAGGTTGATAATCACCAGCGCCTGCCGGGGGTGGATGCCTACGCGTCCTTCGCTGTGGCCTTTCAGTCCGGCGCGGTCGATCAGCCAGCCTGCGGCCAGCTTGACTTGCGAAGGGTCGGCCGCAGGATAGTGCGGCATATCGGGATAAAGTGCCGACAAGCGTTCGGCCTCCTCGCGGCCGACGACCGGATTCTTGAAGAAGCTCCCGGCGTTGCCCGTCACCGCAGGGTCGGGCAGCTTGGCCCGGCGGATCGCACAGACGGCCTCGCGGATGTTGCGCAGCGTGATGCCTCCCCGCGCTTCGACCTCTGCGGCCAGGTCCCCGTATTCGAGGCGGGGTCGGGGCGTGCGGCTCAACGCAAAGCGGACCGAAGTGATGATTACACGTCCCCGCAGGGAGCGTTTGAAGACGCTGTCCCGGTACCCGAACGCGCAGTGTTCTCTGTTCAGGACGAGCGTGTTGAGGCTCTCCGTGCAGAACATCTCGACGCTCCGGATCGCATCCTTGGCTTCGCAACCGTAGGCTCCGATGTTCTGGACGGGTGCGGCCCCGACTTTGCCGGGGATGAGCGCGAGATTCTCCAATCCCCACAGTTCGTGCTGCACGGCCCATTCGACCAGGTCGTCCCACTCGACGCCCGCGTCGGCTTCGATCGTCACGCAGTCCGGCTGTTCGTCCACGATGCGGATACCCTGTGCCACAGGGGTCAGCAGCGTACCGGGATAGTCTTGCGTGAAGAGGACGTTGTTGCCTCCGCCGAGGACGTACCACGGATCAGGCATCCCTTTCTCGAAGAGTTCCTGCAAATCTTCCGTCCGGTCGAACTCGATGAGGCGTGCCGCTCGTTGCGCCACGTGAAAACTGTTGCGCGGGGCGAGTTCGGGATTGTTAAATTCTCGTATCATATTTGCAAAGTTAGGAATTATTTCGTTAATTTGAATGTTTTCGACAAGCGAGGGCAGAACGACTTCACTCGTTCTGCCGGGCGTAGAAAACAGAGAATGTAGTTCGATGTTTCCGATGAGTGAGGCAGGAGAGGACGGCTTTTTTGCCCGGCGGAGAGAACGGGGCCCGCAGTTCGCCGTTTTCGGTCGAGTGGTGCGGGACGTTGTGTCGGGCAAGGAGAACGATCGTTCAACGGTTTCGATCTATGCGAGTGAGAAGGGAGCTTTTTGTAACAGGCGGGCAGGGCGCCGTGTGCGTGAAGAGAAAAACGGGCGGAGTCGCTGTTTTTTATCGCCCGCTTCGTCGGGCGTCGGTCGATGTGGCGCCGATCTTGCTGAAAGAGAATGAATGTGACTGATAAACGGTTTCCGATATGTTTACGAAAGAGGATTTTGTGCAAATGGAGGAGCACGGCCTGACGCCGGCGGCTCTCGAAACCCAGTTGAAAAATTTTCGGGAAGGTTTTCCCTTTCTTCCCGTGACGCGGGCCGCTTCGTGCGGCGACGGTATTCGGGTGCTGGATGCTGCCGGGATCGAGCAGGCGGCGGCCCGTTACGACCGTGCGAAGGAGTCTTTGCGGGTGGTGAAATTCGTGCCCGCTTCGGGCGCCGCGACCCGTATGTTCAAGGATTTGTTCGAGTTCGTTCGCGAGGGGCGCCGTACGGCTGTGGTCGGGGAGTTGCTGGCCAACCGCCGCCGCTTCGCCTTCTGGCCCGAGCTGCGGACGATCATCGGTGACGATGCCGACGAGCTGCGGACGGTCGAAAATATCGTCGCCGAAGGGCTCCGTTACGGGGAAACCCCGAAGGGACTGGTGTCGTTCCACCGCTATGGGGACGAGGTGCGCAAAGCCGTCGAAGAGCATCTGGTCGAAGGGGCGCAGTACGCCGCCGCCGGGGGCGAGGTGAAGATTCACTTTACCGTCTCGCCCGAGCATCTGACCCGTTTCGAAGCGTTGCTGGCCGAAAAGATACCGGGTTACGAATCCCGTTTCGGGGTCAAGTATCGCATCTCCTTCTCCGTGCAGGACCCTTCGACCGACACGCTGGCCGTGAATCCCGACTGTACGCCTTTCCGACGTGCCGACGGGCGGCTGCTCTTCCGTCCTGCGGGACACGGGGCGCTGATCGGGAACCTCGGAAAGATCGATGCGGACATAGTCTTCGTTAAAAATATCGACAATGTTACTACCGATGCCCGGCGGAGCGATACGGTGCTTTATAAAAAAGCGCTGGCCGGAGTATTGCTCGCATTGCAGGAGCGGATTTTCGAATACCTCATGGCCCTCGAAGTGCCGGGTGCCGAATTGGAGCCTATCGCCGCGTTCATCGAGAATGAACTCTGCGTGAAACTGCCCAAGGACTACGGCACGGCTCTTTTGAGGCAGGTGCTCGACCGCCCGATCCGGGTGTGCGGCATGGTGCGCAACGAAGGCGAGCCGGGCGGCGGCCCCTTCTGGGTGGCTGGGGCCGACGGGCTGGAGACGCTCCAGATCGCCGAATCGAACCAGATCGCTCCCGAAAAGCGGGAGTTGATGCGCTCGGCGACTCATTTCAATCCGGTGGATCTGGTTTGCAGCTTCCGCACCTCGAAAGGCGGTCGTTTCGATCTGCGGGAGTTCGTCGATCCCGCTACGGGTTTTATCTCCCGCAAGTCGGACGGGGGCCGCGAGCTGCTCGCGCAGGAACTGCCCGGTCTTTGGAACGGTGCCATGGCCCGGTGGAATACGGTCTTCGTCGAAGTCCCCATCACGACTTTTTCGCCCGTAAAGGTAGTCACCGATCTGCTGCGTCCCGAACATCAGGGCGATGAATTTTGAATAAGCCATTGCTCCCTTCGGATTTTCATTCGGAGGGAGCTTTTTTCGAGATGAAGACGTTGGTTGTCCCAAACGATTGAAAAAATGCAATCGAAAAATATAAAAAACAAATTGAATAACATTTTCAGTGTTATTTTTCTGCTATTCGGATTAGCGGCTTGCTCAGATGATCGTTACCAAACACAAAATGTAACCCATTTAGTAATCGATTCTTTCGAAGATTTTGCAAAGGACAGCGATACCGTAAGTATTCGGTCCATAACCCTATCCTTGGCCGATAAACGATTTTACGCCGAATTCGAACATTCGGATATCGAGATTAATTACGAAGTAAATGTTCGTAATAATAGTGCGGACACAGTTCGTATCAATCTCCCGGATTCTTCGAATTATGCTACATATCTAAATAATCGTGTCGGGTGGTTGAGTGGATGGAATAAAAATGAGCTTGAAATTCTACCATGTCGATCAAATACTATTTGTATTACCAATATCGGCATGTTTGGTGCGTTATATCGTTGGGAAAAATTATTTCCTCCAAAACACGATTACACTTTTGATATGCTAAAAATCCTTCCCGATGTAAAAGTATATTACAATGGACAGCTTGTATTGCCATCGAAAGAAATAGAAATTTTTACAAGCGACTACAAAGATCCGTGGATATATAAAGTGCTTAAAAAAATATCAGGAGAACCATATGCTATTGATTTTTCTAATTAGATAAAAACTAATGTGATTGATCGATTGTTGAAATCGAAACTCAAAGACAATATTTTATGGTTCGATCCGAAAAAAAATGCGCCGAATATGCGTGGGTTAAAATGGATTTTATATATTTGTAGGAACTAATTCGGAGGAGTGTGATTTCGGGAACAGTTCCGATGTTTCCGGTCGGAGTCGGGGAGAGATCGCTTGCGATCGAGTCTCGGATGGAGGTGAGGAAGAGAAAGATTCCGGTGATCCCGGATCGAATGCCTGCGGTCGGATTTGCCGGCGGGGAAAGCGGTGCTGTATGCCGTGCGTTTCGGTCGGCGGGGTCGGTGCGGGGCCGGGCTGCATCCCGGAATCCGTGACGCGAGGTCATGGAGTGACGAATAAGAAATTCAAATATAATAAACATAAATTCTTATGGAAAACAAACTTCAACAGTTAACCCAGAAGCTCTACGACGAGGGACTGGAGAAAGGCCGTGCCGAGGCGGAACGTCTGGTGGCCGAAGCGAAGACCAATGCGGCCAAGATCGTGAAGGAGGCCGAGGCGCAGGCTGCGAAGATCCTCGCCGAAGCCAATACCAAAGCACAGGACGTGGAGAAGAACGCGATGACCGAAATTTCGCTCGCGGGCAAGCAGGCCCTCTCGAAGATCAAAGCCGAGATCAGCTCCATGATTATCGCCAAGAGCACCGCTCCCGCCGTGAAAGCCGCGACGCTCGATCCCGAATTCGTAAAGCAGATGCTGCTTACCGTCGCCAAGAACTGGAGCGGCGCCGATTCGTCGAAGAACCAGTTGAAGGCCCTGCTGCCGGAGGCGGAACAGAAGGCGTTCGAAGCGACGTTCGAAGCCGCTGCGAAGGAGCTGCTGGCCGCAGGCGTCGAGGTGGGTTATTCGAAGGAGGTCAGGACGGGATTCAAGGTGGGTGCCAAAGACGGCGGCTACTACATTTCGTTTTCGGACCAGGATTTCGACGCTCTGTTGAAGGAGTACCTGCGCGACAAGGTCTATAAAATGCTGTATAACGCTTAAGCCGGGCGCCATGTTCGACAAGAATTACTACTGTTTGGTAGCCGGATTGCGGGAGTATTCGCTCGATGCCGATACCAAGGGCTTCAATGCCCGGGCGATCATCGAGGAGATTCTCGAAGGGGTTTCCGCCCGCGATGCACGTTGCGTGCGTCTGCTTTACGGTTACTACGACTGCGAGAACCTGGTTAATTTCCGCAAGGGACGCGCGGCGCACAACCCGCTGGGCAACCTCTCGCGGGAAGAGATCGAGGAGCAGACCAAGAACCCCGACCGGCTTCCGGCGCGTATGGCGACCGTGGTCCGTTCCTATTCGGCCATCGTCGATGAAGATGCCGACAACGAGGACGGGATCGACACCGACCGATCGTTCGAGAACGCTCTTTTCTCGGCCTACTACGACGAGTGCGCCCACTCCAAGAGCCGTTTCCTGCGCCAGTGGGCCGATTTCGACCGCAACCTGCGCAACATCTCTGCCGCCGTCGTAGCCCGCGTTACGGGACGTTCGGCCGAGCAGTCTGTCGTGGGCGGGGATGAAACTTCGCAGCAGCTCAAACGCTCGTCGGCCGCCGATTTCGGCTTGCGGGGCGACGTTCCCTACCTGGAGGCGGTGATCGCCGCCGTGAACGACGAAACCAACCTGGTGGAGAAGGAGCGCAAGATCGACGCGATCCGCTGGAACCAGGCCGAGGAGCTTTCCACTTTCGATTATTTCGACATCAACGCGCTGCTGGCTTACCTGGTGAAGGTGAACATCGTGGCGCGCTGGACCCGTTTGGACGACAAGCAGGGGCGCGAAATGCTGCATCGCCTGATGACCAGTCTGGACGGCAAGGATTTGATCAATAAACAATAAAACAGATAATGAAAACAACAGGACGAGTAAACGGTATCATCTCGAACATCGTGATCGTGAAGGCGGACGGCCCTGTCGGCCAGAACGAAATCTGTCACGTTTACTGCGGGGATACCAAGATGATGGCCGAGGTCATCAAGGTCGTGGGCGACAATGCCTACGTGCAGGTTTTCGACTCGACCCGCGGACTGAAGATCGGCGAAAAGGTCGAATTCGAGGGTCACATGCTGGAAGCGACGCTCGCTCCCGGTCTTCTTTCGCGCAACTACGACGGTCTGCAGAACGACCTGGAGAAGATGGACGGTCTGTTCATCGCGCGCGGTTCGATCACCGACCCTATCGACTTCGAGAAGAAGTGGGAGTTCAAGCCGCTGGCCAAGCCCGGCGACAAGGTTTCGGCCGCGTCGTGGCTGGGGCAGGTCAAGGAGGAGTGGGTCGAGCACAAGATCATGGTACCCTTCACGATGGAGGGAACCTATACGGTCAAGAGCGTCGTGCCCGCCGGAGAGTACAAGGTTACGGACACGATTGCCGTCATCACCGATGCCGACGGCCGGGATCACGATATTACGATGGTGCAGCGGTGGCCTGTGAAGCAGGCCGTGCGCTGTTACCGGGAGAAGCCGCGTCCCTCGCGCGTCATGGAGACGGGCGTGCGGGCCATCGACACTTTCAACCCGCTGGCCGAGGGCGGTACGGGCTTCATCCCCGGACCTTTCGGTGCGGGCAAGACGGTGCTCCAGCATGCGATTTCGAAGCAGGCCGATGCCGATGTAATTATCATCGTGGCCTGCGGCGAGCGTGCCAACGAGGTGGTCGAGATCTTCAAGGAGTTCCCCGAGCTGGTCGATCCCCGCACGGGCCACAAGCTCATGGAACGTACCATCATCATCTGCAATACTTCGAACATGCCCGTCGCGGCGCGTGAGGCGTCCGTTTATACGGGTATGACCATCGGCGAGTACTACCGTTCGATGGGCCTCAAGGTACTCGTTATGGCCGACTCGACTTCGCGCTGGGCGCAGGCGCTGCGCGAGATGTCCAACCGTCTGGAGGAGCTTCCGGGTCAGGACGCCTTCCCGGTCGATCTTTCGGCGATTATTTCGAACTTCTATGCGCGGGCCGGCCTGGTGAAACTCAACAACGGTAAGACGGGTTCGGTGACCTTCCTGGGTACGGTGTCGCCTGCGGGCGGTAACCTCAAGGAGCCGGTGACCGAATCGACGAAGAAGGCAGCCCGCTGTTTCTACGCCCTTTCGCAGGGCCGCGCCGACTCGAAGCGTTACCCGGCTATCGACCCGCTGGAGTCCTACTCGAAATACCTCGAATATCCCGAAATCGAGGAGTACCTCGACGGCCGTATCGAAAAGGGCTGGGTGGAGAAGGTCTATGCGGGCAAGACGCTCGTGCAGCGCGGCAAGGAGGCCAACGACCAGATCAACATCCTGGGCGACGACGGCGTGCCGGTGGAGTACCACGAACGATTCTGGAAATCGGAGCTGATCGACTTCGTGATCCTGCAGCAGGATGCTTTCGACGAGATCGACGCCAACTGCCCGATCGAACGCCAGAAGATGATGTACGAGATGGTGCTCGACATCTGCGACCGGGAGTTCGCGTTCGCCGGATTCGAGGAGTGCGCTTCGTTCTTCAAGGGCCTGATCAACCTCTTCCGTCAGATGAACTATTCGGAGTGGAAATCGGAGAAATTCGAGGACTACCGCCGTCAGATCGAGAAAACAGTGAGTGAAAAAGAATCCAAATAAGGCGCGGTATGACAACACGAGCATTTCAGAAGATATATACCAAGATTGAAAACATTACCAAGGCGACCGTGACGCTGCGTGCCGAAGGCGTGGGTAATGACGAGCTGGCCACCGTAGGCGGCAAGTTGGCCCAGGTGGTGAAGATTATGGGCGACCAGGTGACTTTGCAGGTTTTCGCGGGCACGGAGGGTATTACCACCGATTCGGAGGTAATTTTCCACGGCGAACCCCCGAAGCTGCGCGTTTCGGACAACCTGGCGGGCCGTTTCTTCAACGCCTACGGCGAACCCATCGAGGGCGGCGAGCAGATCGAGGGCGAAGCCCGCGAGATCGGTGGTCCGACGGTGAATCCGTTCCGCCGCATCCAGCCGTCGGAGCTGATCGCCACGGGTATCGCCGGCATCGACCTCAATAATACGATCGTGACGGGCCAGAAGATTCCCTTCTTCGCCGACCCGGATCAGCCCTATAACGCCGTGATGGCCAATGTGGCCCTGCGTGCCAAGGCCGACAAGATCATCCTGGGCGGCATGGGTCTCTCGAACGACGACTTCCTCTACTTCAAGCAGGTGTTCGAAAACGCCGGTGCGCTCGATCGCATCGTTTCGTTCGTCAATACCACGGAGAATCCCCCGGTGGAGCGTCTGCTCGTGCCGGACATGGCCTTGACCGCCGCCGAATATTTCGCCGTCGATAAGGGTGAAAAGGTGCTGGTGCTGCTGACGGACATGACCCTTTACGCCGATGCGCTGGCCATCGTATCGAACCGTATGGATCAGATTCCTTCGAAGGACTCGATGCCCGGTTCGCTCTACTCCGATCTGGCGAAGATCTATGAGAAGGCCGTGCAGTTGCCCAACGGCGGCTCGATCACCATTATCGCGGTGACGACCCTTTCGGGCGGCGACATCACGCACGCCATCCCCGACAATACGGGTTACATCACCGAGGGTCAGTTGTTCCTGCGCAACGATTCGGACACGGGTAAGGTTATCGTCGATCCGTTCCGTTCGCTGTCGCGTCTGAAACAGTTGGTGATCGGCAAGAAGACCCGCGAGGATCATCCGCAGGTGATGAACGCTGCCGTGCGTCTCTACGCCGATGCGGCCAATGCCAAGACCAAACTGGAGAACGGCTTCGACCTTTCGGACTACGACGAGCGTGCGCTCAAGTTCGCTTACGACTATTCGGAGAAACTGCTGGCGATCGACGTCAATATCGAAATTACGCAGATGCTCGACACGGCGTGGGAGCTCTTCGCCAAATACTTCTCGAAGGAAGAGGTGGCCATCAAGAGCGAACTGGTGGAGAAATACTGGCCTAAAACCGAGTAGAGCAATTCAACTCAAACAGAATGGCTATAAAATTCCAATATAACAAGACCTCGCTGGGCGAACTCGGAAAACAGCTGAAAATGCGGCAGAAGGCGCTCCCTACGATCAAGAGTAAGGAGTCGGCCCTGCGTTCCGAAGTGAAGAAGGCGAAGGACACCGCACAGGATTTCCGACGGCAGTTGGACGCGCTCACGGCGCAGTACGACTACATGGTTTCCCTGTGGGGTGAGTTCGATGCGGACCTGCTGCGCATCGCCGACGTCGATCTTGCGGAGCAGAAGATCGCGGGCGTGCGTACGCCGGTGTTGCAGGACATCCGTTTCGAGGAGAAGGATTACGACCTCTTCTTGGCTCCCGTGTGGTTCGCCGACGGAGTCGATATTCTCAAGCGCCTCGCGCGCCTGGGTATCGAGTTCGAGGTGTTCAACCGCAAGATGGAGTTGCTGGATTTCGCACGCCGCAAGACTACTCAGAAGGTAAACCTCTACGAAAAGGTGCAGATACCCGGGTACGAGGATGCCATACGCAAGATCAAACGCTTCATGGAGGATGAGGAGAACCTCTCCAAGTCGGCTCAGAAGATCGTGAAAACCAAACAACAGCAAGCCGGGGAGGGCGCGATGTTATGATAGCGAGAATGTCGAAATACGACCTGGTACTCTATGCGGGTCAGAGCAGCGACTTCATCGAGAAGCTGCGCGGCCTGGGGCTGGTCGATATCACCACTACGGGTTGGGAGCCTTCGGACGAAGACCGTCAGCTGCTGCTTACGATCGACAACCATCACAAGGCGGTCGAGACCCTGAAACGATTCTTGGAGGACGAGCGCTTTGTCAAGGACGAGCAGCCCATCGCCGACGGCGGCGAGGCTTTCGACCGCTACATGGCCGCTACGCAGCAGGCAGCGGCGCTCCGTTCGGAGATCGCACGCTTGCAGAAAACCGCCGACGAGCTGCGTCCCTGGGGCGATTTTTCGGTCGATACGCTTCGCAAGTTAGCGGACAAGGGCGTGGTGTTGCGCTATTTCTTCACCAGCCGTGCGGCTTACGAGAAGGATATCGAGGCGTGGTCGGAGCGTTATACGATCGCTCTGGTGCACGAGGGTGAAACCTTCGATTACTTCGTGGTCGTGACCCGGCCGGGCGAGGAGGTGGTGCTCGATGCGCAGGAGGTCAAGGCGCCGACGATGGACTGTCGTCAGGCCGAAGCCCAGATCGCCGAGGCTCGCAGGAAGCTCGCGGAGCTGGATCGGGAATTTTCCCGTGCGGCTCTTTCGGTGGAGGCGATCCGCCGGCATGGGATCGAGCTCAAGCGGAAGTTGGAAGAGATTCGCGTGAAGAATACTGCGCAGCCTGAAGCCGACGGTACGCTGGTTATTCTGGAGGGGTGGGCCGAGGAGTCCGATTCCGCGAAGGTAGATGCTCTGCTGGCCGAATACCCCAATCTGATTTTCCTGAAGAGTACGCCGACCCCCGAGGACAATACCCCGGTGAAGCTGCGCAACCGTCCCTTCGCCCATCTGTTCGAGGTGATCGGCGCGATGTATGCGCTGCCCAAATACGGCACGATCGATTTGACACGCTTCTTCGCGCCTTTCTATATGATCTTCTTCGGCTTCTGTATGGCCGAGGGCGGTTACGGACTGGTCATCATGCTGGGCGGTTTGGCCGCAGTGATGCTGGGTCGCAAGAAGGGGAGTTCAGCCATGAAGGAGATCGGTATGCTGACGATGCTGTGCGGATTTTCGGGCATGGTCTTCGGCCTGATGTCGGGCTCGTTCTTCGGATTGCAGCTTTCCGAATGGGAGTGGCTGGGCAGCCTGCGCGATCACCTGCTGACACCGGACATCCTCTTCCCGCTTTCGATCGGACTGGGTGCCGTGCAGGTGCTTTTCGCCATGATGATCAACGCTTATGTCACGGCCCGCAGCTTCGGCCTGCGCTATGCGCTGGGGCTGATCGGCTGGATCATCGTGCTGGTCGATAGTGCTGCTGCGTTCCTGTTGCCCGAGAGCGTGGGCTTCACGTTCCATTCGGTCGCTTATCTGGTGATCCTGGGCGTCGGCCTGGTGCTGATGTTCTTCTTCAATTCGCCGGGCAAGAATATCTTCGTGAACTTCGGACTCGGTATCTGGAATACCTATAATAATGTGTCGGGGCTGGTGGGCGATCTGCTGTCGTACATCCGTCTGTTCGCCATCGGCCTTTCGGGTGGTATTCTGGCGATGGTCTTCAACCAGTTGGCCGTTGGTATGAGTCCCGATATTCCGGTCGTGAAGCAGCTCGTGATGTTGCTGATCCTGCTGCTGGGACACGGCATCAACCTCTTCATGTGCGTTCTCTCGTCGGTGGTGCATCCGCTGCGTCTGACGTTCGTGGAGTTCTACAAGAACGCCGGGTTCGAGGCCGCAACGCGCGTCTTCACCCCGTTGAAAAACGAATAAACTAAATGATAATCAATATTAACAACTAAAACAAAATTCGATTTATGGAACCTATTACGTTGGGCTATCTCGGTATGGCCATCATGTTTACTCTGGCGGCCGTAGGCAGTTGCTATGGTACTACTATCGCGGGCAATGCCGCAGTCGGTGCGATGAAGAAGAACCCGAATGCCTTCGGTAACTACATCATCCTGTCGGGTCTGCCCGCTTCGCAGGGTCTTTACGGCTTTGCCTCGCTCTTCCTTATCATGAATTACCTGACCGATTCGGTTACGATGCTGCAGGCGGCCGCTATCTTCGGTTTGGGTATCTTGGTCGGCCTGGTGAACTTTTTCTCGTCGTATCGTCAGGGCCAGCTTTGCGCCAACGGTATCGCTGCCGTAGGTAACGGTCATGACGTGGGTACCAAAACCCTGATCCTCGCCGCTTTCCCGGAGTTGTACGGTATTTTGACCGTGGCGATCACCTTCCTGGTAACCGGTCTGATGAAGTAATCGAAATCCCGGATTTCGAAAGAACAGGCGGAGCTTCTGCAAGCTCCGCCTGTTTGTGTTTTGTGAGGAAGAGGGTGTGTGTGGAGGGGTTTTGGAGAAGGCATGAGAGGGGACGGTTCGATTCGAGGTGGAGTAAATTGCGGGGTTCGGCAATGTTGCTGTGTCCCGGCAGATCGGACGGTTACGGGGTGGAAACCGCTGGAATTCCGGGGTGTCTTCGGAATCCGGTCATGTCAGTCATAGACGGCTGTTTTGTGTGGTCGGCTTTGTTGGGTATGCTGCTTTATTCTGTTGTTTGGAGCGCTTGTTCGATTTGCTCGATCAGCAGGCGTTGTATTGTTGCGTCGTAGTCGGTTTCGGAGAGCAGGATTTTGCCATTGGGACTGATGATAAAGTTGCGGGGAACGTATCGGGTGGCGTAGAGCGAGTAGATTGACATGTCGGGATCCAGACCTACGGAGAATGCGATTCCCAGCTCGCGGCAGAACTCTTGAACGGTCTGCTGCGTTTCGCCTCGATTGATTGGAAGGAAGCGAAATTTCCGGTCAGCAAAGCGATCGACGATTTGGGTTTGCATCTGCTGCATTTGTTTCCGGCAGGTCGGGCACCACGTGGAGAAGAAGGTAAGCAACACCACGTTGCCTTGCAGGTCGGACAGGGTGATCGCTGTGTCGTCGAGCATTCCGACCGTGAAGTGAGGGGCCTCCTCTCCGACGCGGACGAGCGTGGTTTCCTTTTCCGTCGGGATCTCTTCGGAAAGGCAGCCCGTTAGGGCGAGTACAAGCAGGAACAGCACAATAGTCGGCTGTACGGTCCGGTATAGAAGTCCGAGATGTCGTGTAAGTCCGGATCGAGAGAAGAATCTTGTCTGTCGAAGAGCAGGCCGTAAATATGCCGTCATAGGGAGTTGGTTATAATCGTCGGGTAGAGTTCAAAATTCGTTCCGAATAAAAAAGCCGGAATTTTCCGGCTTTTTTTCGTGCAGGGAAATACCCCTCTTCAGTTGATATGGCTTGCCGCATGGGGATCGTTACCGCATTCGGTAAAGCTGGTCCCGCAGACGAGGCGTGAAGCCCGCCTCGCGGATCGCTTGTTGGATGCCTGCGGCATCGAACTGGTTGTGCGCCCCGGCCGAAGAAACGACGTTCTCCTCGATCATGATCGAACCCATGTCGTTGGCGCCGCTGTGCAGCGCTACCTGAGCGGTGGCCTTGCCGACGGTGAGCCACGAAGCCTGGATGTTGCGGATGTTGTTCAGAACCAGTCGGCTGACGGCGATTATGCGAATGTATTCCAATGGTGAAAAGCGGGTTGCAACTCCCTGCCGCTCCAATTCGGTGCCCGACGAGCGAAAAATCCAAGGGATGAAGGCCAGAAAGCCGTAATGTCCTTCGGGACAGCGGGCCTGCAGGTCGCGGATGCGCAGCAGGTGGTCCACACGCTGACGGGATGTTTCTACATGGCCGTACATCATCGTCGCCGAGGTCGGCAGGTTGAGGCAGTGGGCTTCGTGCATCACCTGGATCCACTCCTCGACCGAAGGTTTGGCGGGCGAGATGGCTTTCCGCACGCCGGGATCGAGGATCTCGGCCCCGGCACCCGGCAGGGAGTCCAATCCGGCGGCGATCAGCCGTTTCAGGGTGTCGAGCGTGGTGAGGCCGCTGATGCGGGCGATGTGCGCCACTTCGGGCGCTCCGAGGGCGTGCAGGCGTACCTGCGGATAGAGGCTCTTGAGTGTCGAGAAGAGCTCCTCGTAGAAATCGATCCCCAGCTTCGGGTGTAGACCGCCCTGCAGCAGCAACTGGTCGCCGCCGAGGGCGAGCATCCGCTCGATTTTCTCCTTGTATTCATCCAGCGTAGTGATGAAAGCCCGCTCCGTCTGGTGGGGTTTGCAGTGGAAATTGCAGAAGTGGCAGCCCGAAATGCAGACGTTGGTGATGTTCACGTTGCGGTCGATCTGCCAGGTCACGACCTCCAGGTCGGGCACTACGGCACGGCGCACGCGGTCAGCCGTGAGAGCCAGCTCCTGCAGGGGGGCCTGTTCGTAAAGCCAATACGCCTCCTCCGCCGTGAGGGGATCACGCTTCAGACATTTTTCGTATATCTCTTCCGCACGGTTGGGGCCGGTCCCGGCGGTTCGCTGCGTCTGTTCCCGGATCATCGCTTCGATCCTTTTTTGCCCCCTTTGCGGGACGTTTTGCCGCCCTTACCCGGTCGGGACGTGCTTTGGCGGCGTACCGGAATCGCTGCGTGCCCCTTTACGTCGTCCTCGCGGGAGTCGGCCGCCGCATCGTGCACCAGTTCGAAATCGAGCTGGCGGCGTTGCAGATCGGCCCGCTTGACGCGAATACGCACGGCATCGCCCAAGGTGAAGATCCGTCCTTTGCGGCGTCCATAGACCTCGTAGCGGTTCTCGTCGAACTGGTAGAGGTCGTCCTCCATTTCCCGCAGCGAAACCATGCCTTCGATGTGGGTTTCGTCCAGCTCGACGTACATGCCCCAGTCGCTCATGCCCGAGATATGGCCGTCGAAGAACTGGCCGATTTTATCCTGCATGAACTCCACCATTTTGTACTTGATCGAGGCGCGTTCGGCTTCGGCAGCGATCACTTCCCGCTCCGAGGCGTGTACGCAGAGTTTCTCGAAGGTGTCGCGGTCGGCCGATTTGCCTCCTTCGAGGTAGCGGGCCAGCAGCCGGTGGACCATCATGTCCGGGTAGCGGCGGATCGGCGAGGTGAAATGCGTGTAGTAGGGGAAAGCGAGGCCGTAATGACCGATGTTGTCGGTCGAATAGAAGGCCTTGGACATCGCACGTACGGCGAGGTTCGAAATGACGTTCTCCTCGATGCGTCCTTTGGCCTGTCCCAGCAGCTTGTTCATCTCCTTGGCCACGGCGCGTCCCTTGTCGGCCTTGAATACGTAGCCGAAGCGCAGAACGAAGGTCCGGAACTTTTCGAGCTTCTCCTCGTTCGGAACGTCGTGTACGCGGTAAACCATCGTACGCCGAACGGCACGGCCGTTCACTTTGTGATGTCCGCAGAATTCGGCGACCTGTTTGTTGGCCAGCAGCATGAACTCTTCGATGAGCTGGTTGGCCTCCTTTTGCTCCTTGAAATAGACGCCCAGCGGTTTGCCTTCGGCGTCGAGTTTGAACTTGGCTTCTTCGCGCTGGAAGCTCACGGCTCCGCGCTTGAAGCGTGTTTTGCGCATCCGCTGGGCCAGACGGTTGAGCGTCAGCACCTCTTCGGCGAAGTCGCCCTTGCCGGTTTCGATGATCTGCTGCGCCTCCTCGTAGGTGAAGCGGCGGTCGGAGAGGATGACCGTGCGGCCGAACCATTTGTCCAGTACTTCGGCTTCCTCGTTGAGCGTGAAGACCGCCGAGAAGCAGAGACTCTCTTCGTCGGGGCGCAGCGAGCAAAGTTCGTTGCTCAATTTTTCGGGCAGCATCGGAATCGTACGATCGACCAGATAGACCGACGTGCCGCGCTCCTCGGCTTCGGTGTCGATCACCGAGCGGGGTTGAACGTAGTGGGTCACGTCGGCGATATGTACGCCCACCTCCCACACGCCGTCTTCGATCTTGCGGATCGAGAGGGCGTCGTCGAAGTCCTTGGCGTCCGCCGGGTCGATGGTGAAGGTCGTTATCTTGCGGAAGTCGCGCCGGGCGGCATAATCGGCTTTGGTGATCGTCGAAGGAATGGCCTGGGCCGCATCTTCGACCTTTTGCTCGAAATGGTAGGGCAGGCCGTATTCGGCCAGGATGGCGTGCATCTCGGTATTGTTCTCTCCGGCGCGGCCCAATACCTCGACCAGCTCTCCGGCGGGGCTTTTGGAACCCAGCGCCCAGTCCGTGATGCGGATCACGACTTTGTCGCCGTGCTGTACGTTAGGGTTGTCCCGCTTGGAGAGATAGACGTCCATCGGCATACGCCGGGGATCCATCTTGACGAAGATGGCGTGGTCGCTCACGTCGGCCGTGCCCACGTATTGCTTGCGGCTGCGCTCCACGATGCGGGTGATCTCGCCTTCGAGGGACCCGGCGTGGGAGCGGCGGGTGATGACGAACTCCACGCGGTCGCCGTCCAGAGCATTCAGCGAATTGCGCTGGCTGACATATACGTCGTTTTCGAACTCCTCGGAGCGGATATACATCGCTCCTGTCGAGATCATCTGTACGATGCCCTCCTGACGGGGACGCTCCTTGCCGCTGAGACGGTACTTTTCCTGCCCGCACTCCTCGATAGTGCCCTGGGCGAGCAGTTCCGTGATGATTTCACGGGTACGAAGACGGCCCTCCTTGGTGGCGCCGCCCGAGGCCGAAGCCAGATGCTTGAGGGAGAACTTGTTGTTCGGGAATTCCCGGAACAGGTTAATGATCAGCGAAGAGCGGTCGAATGCGGCCGACTTCTTCGTATTTTTCAGTTTATTCATCGGTTGAAATAGTTACGGGCGAGGAGTTCCATGAACCGGATGCCGGTCGGAATGGCCGCCTCGTCGGGATTGAAGGTGGATGTATGCAGTTTTCCGGCTCCGGGACCGACGCCCAGGCGGTAGAAGATCGCCGGGTAGCGGGTGCCGTAGAAGCCGAAATCTTCGGAAGTCATGCGCAGGGGCAGCATTTGAAAGGGAATTCCTTCGGTTTCGGCCAGTGCGACGGCCTGCCGGATCAACTCCGGGTCATTGACCACGCACGGGTAGCCGGGGGTGAAGTGTACCCGGGTTCGTACGCCGTACGAGGCGTCGTTCGCGGCGGCGAGTTCTTCGATCCTGCGTTTCACTTCGGCCCGTTCCCGTTCGTCGAAGGTACGCATCGTTCCCTCCATATAGACCCGGTCCGGGATGACGTTCGTAGCGCCCGCAGCTTCGACCTTGCCGATCGAAACGACCCGTTCGGGCGTGTTCAGGGCCGTGAGGTGCAGGATCAGTTGTGCGGCGGCGCTCACCGTGTCGCGGTGTTCGGCACGCATGGCCGCGTGGCCGCCCGCGCCTTCGAGCGTGAGGCGCAGTTCGTCGTTGGAGGCCATGTACTTGCCCGCGCGGAAGCCCAGCGTGCCCGCGTCCAAAGCGGGTTCGACGTGCTCGCCGACGACGGCCAGCACCGTATAGCCTTCGAAGGGGTTTTCGGCCAGCACTTTGGAGGCTCCGCCGGGATTCGATTCCTCTCCGGGTTGGAAGATTCCGAAAAGAGTACCCTCGAAATTCCGCTCGGCGGAGAGCCGGAGCAGGGTGCCGTAGAGCACCGCTGCGTGGATGTCGTGCCCGCAGGCGTGCATCACTCCGTCGTTCTCGGAACTCCACGCCGCGCCGCTCTGTTCGCGGATGGGCAGGGCGTCGATGTCGGCTCGCAGCACGACGGCTCGCCGCAGGTCGCCGCGTCCTTCGATTTTGGCCAGTACGCCGGTTCCGGCGATCGGACGGCAGGGGATGCCTGCCTCGCGGAGCGCCTCGGCGATGAAGCGGGCGCTCTCCGTTTCGCGGAACGAAAGCTCCGGGTGGCGGTGCAGGTGGCGGCGAAACTCTACGGGTGTCATGGTTAAGCGTTTAATAGCAATTACTTTGCCCTATTCGGAATTAGAATACGTTGCGGGCGATCTTGCGGATGTTGTCCGTGCGTCCCATCGTGTAGAAATGGATGATCGGCACTTCGGCCGCCTTGAGCTCCTTGGCCTGGTGGATCGCCCATTCTATCCCGACCTCGCGGGCCGCCTGTGTGTCCTCGCCGCAGGCCCGGACGGCCTTCACCAGCTCTTCGGGCAGGCTGACGCTGAAGGTGCGGGGCAGGATCTCCAGGTGCTTGGGCGTCGAGATCGGCTTGATGCCCGGGATGATCGGTACCGTGATGCCCGCTTTGCGGCAGCGCTCCACGAAATCGAAGTACTTGCTGTTGTCGAAGAACATCTGGGTCACGATGTAGTCGGCTCCCGCATCGACCTTCTCCTTGAGGTACTGGAGGTCGCTTTGGGCGTTCGCCGCCTCGAAATGCTTTTCGGGATAGCCCGCCACGCCTACCGAGAACTTGGAGTGGTGGCACTCCTCGACTTCGCCGTCGATAAATTCTCCCCGGTTCATGGCCTGGATCTGGCGCACCAGGTCGGCGGCGTGGGCGTGTCCCTGGGCGTAGGGGACGAAGCGGGGTTCGTTCTGCCGCTTGTCGCCCCGCAGCGCCAGCACGTTGTGCAGCCCCAGGAAATCCATGTCGATCAGCGAATCCTCGATGTCGTATTTCGACCAGCCGCCGCAGATCAGGTGGGGAACCACCTCCACGTCGTACTTGCGCCGGATCGCGGCCGAGATGCCGACCGTGCCCGGACGGCGGCGCATGATGTGCCACTCGCGGCTTCCGTCGGGGCGGATGTCCTCTTTGAGGGCTTCGCGGTGGAAGGTGACGTTGATGTAGGCCGGGTTGAAATCCATCAGCGGGTCGATGGCTCCGAAGACGCTGCGCGTACCGTCCCCCTTCAGGGGCGGGAGCAGCTCGAAGGCGAAACGGGTCGTGCGCGAAGCGACGGCGCCCTGTATGAGATCCGTAATATTCATCAGATGTTATTGGGTATCAGTTTTTCGATCGTTTCTATGTCCATGTTGCGGCGTGCGGCGTAGTCGGCCAGTTGCTCTCGGTCGATTCGGCCGACGGAGAAATATTCGGCGTCGGCGAAGAACAGGCCGCAGAGCGCCTCCTCAGGTGTAATCATATAGTTGTCGTTCAGACGCATGGCGGTCGTCTTGTCGGCGGCCAGCAGGTCGAAGACCTCGCGTTTGAGCGAGTGGTCGGGACAGGCCGGGTAGCCGAAGGCCATGCGCCGACCCCGGTATTTGCTGCGGATGATCTGTTCGGGTGTGAGCGCCGGACCGGTTTCGTAACCCCACATCTGGCGGCGGATGAAGATATGCACCCATTCGCAGAGGGCTTCGGTCAGGCGGTCGGCCAGCAGCTTCGAGAGGATGGCGTTGTAGTCGTCGCCCTCCGCGCGGAACTTTTCGGTCAGCTCCTTGAGCCCTATGCCGCCCGTGAGGGCGAAGGCCCCGATATAGTCGGTCCTGCCTGCCTTTTCGTCGGCGATGAAATCGGCCAGACAGCGGGCCTGGGCTTCCCGGACCGGGGCCTGGCTGCGCAGCATCGGCAGGATGTATTTCTTGTCTTTCGGGCCGGTGACCACGATGTCGTCGCCCCGGCTGACGGCTTCGAAGATGCCCGCTACGCCCTGGAGGGTGAGGAGTTTTTCTTCGCGGATGCGGGCCAGCATCTTTTGCGCGTCGTCGTAGAGCTTGCGGGCTTCGGCGCCGTGTTCGGGGTTTTCGAAGATCTCCGGTACGCGGCCCTTGAGCCCCCACGCCGGGAAGAAGAAGTTCCAGTCGATCAGCGGCTCCACATCGGCGATACTTATGTCCGGAAACACCAGCCGTCCCGTATGTGCCGGAACGGCGATTTCGGACGCGGGTTTCGGCACGCGCAGCTTGCGCACCTGACCGAAGGGTAGGATCGTGCGGATCTCCTCGCGGCGGCGGTACTGGTCGCGCAGGGTCTGTTGCTCTTCGCGCACGCGAGCCAGATACTCCTCCCGGCCGGGACCGAGCAGTTCGCCGAGGATTTTGTTGTTGCGGCTGGCGTTGTCGGCATGGATCACCGGGCCCGAGTAGGTCGGAGCTATTTTTACGGCGGTGTGTACGTCCGAAGTGGTCGCACCGCCGATCAGTACGGGAATTTGCAACCCCCGGCGTTCCAGCTCTTCGCAGACGTGGATCATCTCCTCGAGCGAAGGGGTAATCAGTCCGCTCAGGCAGATCGCGTCGGCGCCCCAAGCGACGGCTTCGTCGATGATGCGGGGACACTCGACCATCACGCCCAGGTCGCGGATCGTGTAGCCGTTGCAGGCCATGACTACCGCCACGATGTTCTTGCCGATGTCGTGTACGTCGCCTTTCACGGTAGCCACCAGCACCTTGCCAGCGCTCTTGGCGTTCGCTTCGGAACCTTGCTCGATGTAGGGAGTCAGTACGGCGACGGCTTTTTTCATCACGCGGGCGGTCTTGACCACTTGCGGCAGGAACATTTTGCCCTGCCCGAACAGATTGCCTACGACCTCCATGGCCGGCATCAGCAACTGGTCGATCACCGCTAGGGGCGAGCCCAGCGTGCGGTAGCCTTCGAGCGCGTCCTGCTCGATGTAGTCGGCCACGCCCTTGAGCATGGCGTATTCGATGCGTTTGCCGAGCGGCTCCGAGCGCCAGGCGTCGGTATGCTGTGTCTGCGTCGCGCCGGTTTTGGTGAATTGCGAGGCGTATTCCGTGAGGCGTTCGGCGGCGTCTGCGCGGCGGCAGAGGATAACATCCTCGACCCGTTCGAGCAGTCCCGGTTCGATGTCGCTGTAGATTTGCAGCATTTGGGGATTGACGATCGCCATGTCCATACCCGCTTGGATGGCGTGGTAGAGAAACACCGAATGCATGGCCTCGCGCACGGCGTTGTTGCCCCGGAAGGCGAACGATAGATTCGACACGCCGCCCGAAATCTTGGCGTGGGGCAGGTTTCGCTTGATCCAGCGGACGGCTTCGATGAAGTCCCGGGCGTAGGCGTCGTGGGCTTCGATACCGGTGGCCACCGCGAGGATGTTGGGGTCGAAGATGATGTCTTCGGCGGGGAATCCGTCGTCGGTGAGAAGCTTGTAGGCTCGCTGCGCCACGTCGATCTTGCGGGCATAGGTGTCTGCCTGTCCCTGCTCGTCGAAGAGCATCACCACGGCGGCGGCTCCGTAACGGCGGATGAGGCGGGCGCGGTGCAGAAATTCCTGCTCGCCCTCCTTCAGGGAGATGGAATTGACGACGCTCTTGCCCTGCACCACCCGGAGCCCCGTTTCGAGCACCTCCCATTTCGAAGAGTCGATCATGACGGGTACTGCGGCGATTTCGGGCTCAGAACCCATCAGGTTGAGGAAGTCGCGCATGGCTTCGGGACCGTCGATCAGGCCGTCGTCCATGCAGACATCGACGATATTGGCGCCCGCTTCGACTTGGGCGCGGGCCACCGAGAGAGCTTCCTCGTAATTTTTTTCGCGGATCAGCCGCGCGAACTTGGCCGAGCCGGCGACGTTGGTGCGCTCGCCGACATTGACGAAGTTGGCTTCGGGAACGATCCGAAGCTGTTCCAGCCCGCTCAGGCAGGTCACGTGCCGCCGCTGCGGCAGGGGGCGGGGCGTGTAGTTGTTCACGATCTTCGCCAGTTCGAAGATGTGCAGGGGCGTGGTGCCGCAGCAGCCGCCCACCAGATTGACCAGGCCGCGCCGCATGTATTCCTCTACGTCGGCGGCGAACATCGCGGGCGTCTCGTCGTAGCCGCCCATGACGTTCGGCAGACCCGCATTGGGATAGACCGCCACGCGGAATTCCGAAACAGCGGCCAGCCGCTCCAGGTAGGGCAGCAGGGCCTTGGCGCCGAACGAGCAGTTGAGGCTCACGGCCAGCGGCTCGGCGTGTGCGACGGAGGTATAGAAAGCCTCGATGGTCTGTCCCGCGAGGGTGCGCCCTGACGAGGTGAGCGTACTGGAGACGATGACCGGCAGTCGCATGCCGCGTTCAGCGAAGAGGGTTTCGATGGCGAAGATCGCTGCCTTGGCGTTCAGCGCATCGAAGATGGTTTCGAGCATCAGCAGGTCGGCGCCGCCGTCCATCAGGCCCCGAGCCTGATTGTAGTACGCCTGCGAGAGCTGTTCGAAAGTGAAAGCCCGGGCGCCGGGGTTGTCCACGTCCGCCGACATCGACAGCGTATGGCTCGTCGGGCCCATCGAGCCGCCCACGAAGCGGGGCTTCTGCGGATTGCGGGCGGTGAAGGCGTCCGCCGCTTCGCGGGCGATGGCTGCGCCGGCCCGGTTGATGCGGTACGCCTCCGCTGCCAGTCCGTAGTCGGCCAGCGAAATGGAGTTGGCGTTGAACGTGTTGGACGTAATTACATCCGATCCGGCCTGGAGGTATTTCTCGTGGATTTCGCGGATTGTTTCCGGACGGGTGAGGTTCAGCAGGTCGTTGCAGCCTCTGAGAAGTTTTTCGCTCGCGGCGAACTCCTTGCCCCGGTAGTCGGCTTCGTCCAGGCCGTATTGCTGTATCATCGTGCCGAATCCGCCGTCGAGCAGCAGGATGCGGTGTTCGAGTTCGTGTCGTATGTCGCGGTTTTTTGTCACGTCGTGTGGTATTTTATTGGGGTATGATTTCGATTTCGAAGAGTTTGCTCCATCTTTTGCCTGTCACGAAGATACGTTCCGAGGCCGCGTCGTAGGCGATGCCGTTCAGTACGTCGGTATCCGGGGCGATCTCTTCGTCCGGGAGCAGGCCGCGCAGGTCGATGACCCCTTCGACAATGCCGCTGGCGGGGTCGATGATGACGATCTGGTCGGTGACATAGACGTTGGCCCAGATCTTCCCGTCGATCCACTCCAGTTCGTTGAGCAGTTGTACCGGGGCACCCCGGAAGGTGACCGGCACGCTGCGTTGCACCCGAAAGGTTTCCGGATCGAGGATGCGCAGGTATTCGCTGCCGTCGCTCATATAGAGCCGCTCGCCGTCGGTCGTGAGGCCCCATCCTTCGCCCGCATAGGCGAAAGTGCGGAGCTGCCGACCCGTCGCCGCGTCATAGACGTAGGCTTTGTTGTTTTCCCAGGTCAGTTGGTAGATCTTGCCGTCGAGCAGCGCGATGCCTTCGCCGAATTCGCTGCGGGGCAGCGTAGCCACTACGTCCGTGCGTCCTGTTTCGAGGTCGATGCGCTGCAGGCGGGAGTGTCCGTATTCGCCCGTACCTTCCCACATCACTCCGTCTGCGAACAGGAGCCCCTGCGTGTAGCTGTCGGTCGAATGGGGATAGCTTTCGATGACCCGGTAGGTGTAGGTGCGCGGCGCGGCGGGGGTAGCGGCCGGGGTTTCCGTTCGGAGGGTTTTCGTGCGTCCCGAGCAGGCGGCCAGCGTCATCGCCAGCAGTCCGATCCATGCGATTTTTGTCATTGGATTCCGTATCGTTTGTATGCTGTCCGGCTGCGGCGTTGGCCGTTTATAGCCGGTATGTCCTTATTATAATAGGCAACAAAGATAGCTATTTTTCGGAAAAAGACGTCGATTTCGGCGCCCGAATTACGGATCGGAGGGGCTGCCGGTCCGGGTGCTTTTCCCCGAAGCCCTTTCTGAAAGAAAAACGGATCGGTGCGGAGATATTTATCGGGTGTTTGTTGCTTGCTAATGAATTATTTTGTACTTTTGCCGACCCGAAATGTAACGTATAAAACAACTGAAATATGAATATCGTAAGAGAACAGCGCGAGCAGAATAACTCGCTCATCAAGGTGACCGTAGGCGAGAAGGATTACGGCGATGCGGTCGAAAAATCCCTGCGTGAGTACAAACGCAAGGCCAATATTCCGGGCTTCCGCCCCGGTATGGTGCCGATGGGCGTGATCAAGAAGATGTACGGCAAGGGCGTGCTTGCGGAGCAGGCTTACCGCCAGGCTTCGGAAGCAGCGTTCAACTATCTGCAGGAGCAGAAGATCGATTATGTCGGTGACGTGATCCCTTCGGAGGAGCAGGGCGACTTCGATTTCGAGAACGGGACCGAATTTGAATTCATCTTCGAGATCGGCGAAGCTCCCGAGGTGAAACTCGAGCTGTCGGCGAAAGATAAGATGACCTACTACACGATCAAGGTCGATAAGAAGATGCACGACGATTACCGCAGCAATTTCCTGCGTCGTTTCGGCCGTCTGGTGGATACCGACAAGGTAACGGCGGACGAAGCGCTGGAGGTGACGCTCGACAACGGTGATATGAAGATTGAGGGCGCTTACGTCGGACTGATTTCGATGAACGAGGAGGAGCGCAAGCCCTTCATCGGCAAGAAGGTCGGGTTCAAGACGCAGGTCAATGTCAATGAGCTTTACAAGACTCCGGCGCAGCGTGCCGCCGTATTGCAGGTCAAGGAGAACGAATTGGAGGGTATCAAACCCGAATTTTCTCTCGAAATCACCAAGATCCGCAAGTTCGCGGAACCGGAGCTGAACGAGGAGTTCTTCAAGATGGCTTTTCCTGCGGGCAACGTCAAAACCGCCGAGGAGTTCGAGGCGTTCGTCGATGCCGAAATTTCGAAAGAGCTGCGCCGCGAGAGCGACTATCTGTTCACGTTGCAGTTGCGTGATTTCCTGTTGAAGAAAGCCGGGCTGACCATGCCGGTCGAGTTCCTCAAGCGCTGGCTGTACGTCATCAACGAAGGCAAGTTCACCAAGGAGGAGATCGAGAAGGATTTCGACGCTTTCGTAAAACTGTTCACTTGGAATTATCTCCAGAAATATTTCATCAAGCAGGATAACCTTACGGTAACCCCCGAAGAGGCTACTGCAGAGGCCAAGGCGTTGGCACAGGCCCAGTTCGCTCAATACGGATTGCCGACGGCTCCGGAAGATATGCTGGCCAATTACGCCAAGAAGATTCTCGAGGACCGCGAGCAGGGACAGAAGATCTACGAGAAGCTGTATGAGATGAAGGTGGTCGAGGACGTGAAGTCCAAGATCAAGGTGACCGAAAAGGCCGTTTCTGCCGAAGAGTTCGCAAAACTGGCCAAGGAGATTTAAGAAACAGCGGAAAATTGGTATCCGATCAGAGCTTTGAGGGTTTGATTTTTGCAATCACTCCCTCAAAGTCTGTTTAGTAGTCATACTTCTGTTTTTTGCTTCTTCCCTCGTTTTTGCCGGATTCGAGCCTGCATCGTGTGTTGGCCGGGTACGGGAAATCGAGTAGGACCGGAGGCAAGTCGCGGAAAAATTTTTGAACCGGCTTCCGATGTTTTTTATTAACTTGCAAACTGTTCGGTTATGAATGAATTTGAAAAATACGCCACCCGGCATTGCGGTATCAATAGTCTGAAACTGCATGATTTCCGCTCGCAGTACGCGGCCTACGTGTCGCCGACGATCATCGAGGAGCGCCAGTTGAACGTGGCGACGATGGACGTCTTTTCGCGTTTGATGATGGATCGCATCATCTTTTTGGGGGCTCCGATTTACGACGATGCGGCCAATATCATCCAGGCACAGCTGCTGTTCCTGGAGTCGGCCGACCCGGAAAAGGACATCCAGATTTATATCAACTCCCCGGGCGGATCGGTGACGGCCGGTCTGGGAATTTACGATACGATGCAACTGGTGCAGCCCGATGTGGCGACCATCTGTACGGGACTGGCCGCTTCGATGGGCGCCGTGCTGCTGACCGCCGGTGCTGCAGGCAAGCGCTCGGCGTTACCCCATTCGCGGGTGATGATCCATCAGCCGCTGGGCGGGGCTCAGGGGCAGGCGTCGGACATCGAGATCACGGCCCGCGAGATCCGCAAGACCAAGCAGGAGCTGTACGAGATCATTGCGGCCCATTCGGGCGCTCCGATCGAGAAGATCGAAAAGGATGCCGACCGCGATTATTGGCTGTCGGCTCGGGAGGCCAAGGAGTACGGGCTGATCGACGAGGTGCTGACCAAGCGGGGATAATATTTCTGTTTCAATCTGCAGGGGACGGTCGATTTCGGGAGAGAAAATGTATCGTTTCCGATCAGCGGAGGCAGAGCGGGGCGCTCGATAGGCCGAGCGGAATAAATGAAGAACCCGGTTCGATATTTCCGGTGTGCGAAGTCGGAACGAGGCCGATCGACGGCCGGGTAGAGATGATGGCGGGAGTTTGTTTTCGACTTTATCCCGGCAGAGGCTCGTCCGAAAGTTCGACCGGGACCGGGAACGAAATTCGAAGGAAAACTAAAGACCTATGGCTAAAAATTACGGAGAAGACCTTTACGGCAACGAGAGCGATGCGTGTTCGTTCTGCGGGGCCAAACGCCGCGATGGTGCGATCCTGTTGAGTTCGTCCAAGGGTTGCAATATTTGCAGCAAATGTATTGCGAAAGGATACCAGATGCTCATCGACAACGATGTGCTGCATGACGAAGCCGCATCCCGTCGCAAGGAGAAGAAGAATACCTCGTTGAAATTCGAGGATTTGCTCAAGCCCAATGAAATCAAGGAGTTTTTGGATCAGTACGTGATCGGGCAGGACGATGCCAAACGCTATATGTCGGTGGCCGTATATAATCACTACAAGCGGCTGCTGCATGCTTCGGGCGAGGCGAGCGAAGTGGAGCTCGACAAGTCGAACATCCTGCTGGTCGGCCCGACGGGTACCGGCAAGACGCTGATGGCCCGCACGATCGCCAAATTGCTGAACGTGCCCTTCACTATCGTGGACGCTACGGTACTTACCGAGGCGGGATACGTGGGCGAGGATGTCGAGAGTATTCTCTCGCGGTTGTTGCAGGTGGCTTCCTACGACGTGGAGCTGGCCCAGCGGGGGATCGTCTTTATCGACGAAATCGACAAGATCGCCCGCAAGAGCGACAATCCGTCGCTTACGCGCGACGTGTCGGGTGAAGGTGTGCAGCAGGCTTTGCTGAAGATTCTGGAAGGTACGGTGGTCAATGTTCCTCCCCAGGGCGGGCGCAAGCATCCCGAACAGCAGTTCGTGCAGGTCGATACGCGCAACATTCTGTTCATCTGCGGCGGAGCGTTCGACGGCATCGAGAAGAAGATCGCCCAGCGGCTCAACACCCGGGCGATGGGTTACGGACGGATGAATGCCGATTCCGTGGACCGCAACAACCTCATGCAATACCTTATGCCGCAGGACCTCAGGTCGTTCGGTCTGATTCCCGAACTGGTGGGCCGCCTGCCGGTGCTGACCTATATGGAGCCGCTCGGCCGCGAGGCCCTGCGTTCGATCCTCACGCAGCCCAAAAATGCCATCATCAAGCAGTATGAAAAGCTGTTCGAGATGGACGGCGTGAAGCTCGTGTTCGACGACGAGGTGTTGGACTATATCGTCGATAAAGCCATCGAGTACCGGCTCGGTGCCCGGGGATTGCGTTCGATCTGCGAAGCGATCATGATGGACACGATGTTCGATATCCCCTCTTCGGGAGAGCGCCGCTTCGAAGTGACCTTGCCTTATGCCCGGGAAAAGTTCGAAAAGAAGAAATTTTTGGCGCTCAAGCAGGTCGGATAAGCCGGATTTATATTAAATTTGTACCACGAACGCCGGGCCGCTTGCAACATGCCGGAGCGGGAGGCTGTCGGAATGGAACATCGAGCGGGCGGGATTTCCGGTTTTCAATGCGGTCTTGTCTGCCTGGTTTTCCGCAGGAACGGAACCGGGCGGATCTGATGCGGGCCGGGTGAAAGGATTCCGCAATTTATCCTGAACAGGATACGCAAGTCCGTTGCATCGGGGGTGGTGCAGGTTTATCCGAGTTGCGCCGTATGTAGCGGCGAAGCGAGAAATTCAAACATAATAAAAGCATACAATCACTTATGATTACTAAATCCGAACTCACGCGCGTTGCAGACAACATCCGCATCCTGTCTGCGGCGATGGTCGAGAAAGCCAAATCGGGACATCCCGGCGGCGCAATGGGCGGCGCGGACTTCATGGCAGTACTTTACACCGAATTCCTCCGCTACGATCCGGATCAGATGGATTATCCTTTCCGGGACCGTTTCTTCCTCGATCCGGGACACATGTCGCCGATGCTCTACTCGACTCTCGCGCTGGCCGGAACCTATACGGTGGAGGATTTGCGTAACCTGCGGCAGTGGGGCAGCGTCACGCCGGGCCATCCCGAAGTGGACGTGCTGCACGGTGTGGAGAATACGTCGGGTCCTCTGGGCCAGGGGCATGCCATGGCGCTGGGCGCCGCGATCGCCGAGCGGTTCCTCGCGGCTCGTTTCGGGGAGTGGCAGTCCCACAAGACCTATGCCTACATCTCCGACGGCGGTATCGAGGAGGAGGTGTCGCAGGGCGTGGGCCGCATCGCCGGCCACTTGGGGATGAACAATCTGATCATGTACTACGACTCGAACAACGTTCAGCTTTCGACCAAGGTCGATGAGGTGGATACCGAGAACGTAGCGATGAAATACGAGGCGTGGGGCTGGAACGTCATCACCATCGACGGCCATGACGTAGAGCAGATCCGCGAAGCTCTTACCGCTGCCAATGCCGAAAAGGAGCGTCCGACGCTTATCATCGGCCGTACGGTCATGGGCAAGGGTGCGGTTGCGGCCGACGGATCGAGCTTCGAGGACAAGGTTTCGACGCACGGTCAGCCGCTGACGGCTGCCGGAGCCGATTTCGCCGCTACCGTCCGCAACCTGGGCGGCGATGCGGAGGATCCGTTCAAGATCTTCTCCGAGAGCGGCAAGGTGTTCGACGCCCGCCGCGAAGAGCTTCGTGAATGGGTGCGCACGCAGCGCGAGAGGGAGAAGACGTGGCGTTCCGAGCACAAGGAGCTCTCCCGCAAACTCGATCTTTTCCTCTCGGGCAAGGTGCCGGAGATGGACTACAAGGGACTCGAGATCAAACCCGACGGTGCGACCCGCGCCGCCTCGGCTTCGGTGCTCTCCTTCTATGCGGAGCGGATCGAAAATATGATCGTCGCCTCGGCCGACCTCTGCAATTCGGACAAGACGGACGGCTACCTCAAGAAAACCAAAGCCTTCTCGAAGGGTGATTTTTCGGGCAAGTTTTTCCAGGCAGGCGTTTCGGAGCTGACGATGGCCTGCATTGCCAACGGTATGGCGCTGCATGGGGGCGTGATTCCGGCGTGCGGTACGTTCTTCGTCTTCTCGGACTATATGAAACCCGCCGTGCGTCTGGCTGCCCTGATGCACCTGCATGTAATCTATATCTGGACGCACGACTCGTTCCGTGTGGGCGAGGACGGTCCGACGCACCAGCCCGTCGAGCACGAGGCTCAGATCCGTCTGATGGAACATTTGAAGAATCACCGGGGGGAGCGTTCTATGTTGGTGCTGCGTCCGGCCGACGGCGAGGAAACCGTTACAGCTTGGAAATTGGCGATCGAGGAGCATCGTCCCGTCGCGCTGATCCTGTCGCGGCAAAATATTAAGAATCTGCCCGCACTCAATCACAGCCGCCGTGAGGAGGCTGCCCAGCTTTCGAAAGGCGCCTATATCGTAGTCGATGCCGCCAAACCGGCTGTGGTGATGCTCGCTTCGGGTTCCGAAGTCGCTACGCTGGTCGAAGGTGCCGAGTTGCTTTCGAAGGAGGGAATCGCGGTCCGTATCGTGAGCGTGCCGAGCGAAGGACTTTTCCGCGACCAGCCCAAATCCTATCAGCAGACCGTTCTGCCACAGGGTGTGGTGCGTTACGGCCTTACGTCGGGTCTGCCCGTGACATTGCTGGGACTGGTAGGTGAAAACGGTATGATTCACGGTCTGGATCACTTCGGTTATTCGGCACCCTACAAGGTCCTCGACGAGAAGTTCGGTTACAACGGCCAGACGGTATATGAAGAGGTGAAGAAGTTGATCGGTAAATAAGCCGGTTGTAAAACGGATAGAAGACAGGCCCGGATGCCGATAGGCGTCCGGGCCTGTCTTCTGTTTGTTCCGTCGTTCTCCCGTTGATTTTTTCACGGGTCTTTCCGCTGTTTTTTGCACCCGTCGGGTTTCCCGAAGACTTGTCCGGCGATGTTCGGGGAAGAACGGGTGCAGCTTTGAAATCGGATCATGGACAGAGTGCCTTGGGGCGGCCTTTTCCTGTTATTGTTGATAACTTTTCCATAAAATGCCGGAGGGGCGGACCATCGAATGCGATTAAACCCTATATTTGTTTTCGGTATCGGTTCCCGATGTGGAGGGCGAATCCACCGGGATTAAAAGGGAATCCTGTGAAAGTCAGGAACTATCCCCGTAGCTGTAAGTTTCTTTTGGGCGGTACATTCTCTCAGCCACTGGCCGTTCGGGCCGGGAAGGCGTGCCGTCCGGAACAAGTCAGAAGACCTGCCGTACCGGGACGAGATTCGTTGCTTTCGGGTGAAAAGCGTCGGAACGGTTTCGGATGCTTCGTCGTATCTATTGCCGGTTCTGTAAATTCCATTCCTGCCTGTGTTGTATCGGGTCAGATCGCTGCGAATCCGTCGTTCAGAAGAGGTGTATTTCGGTTTTTCCGAAGGGTCGGTAAAAAGTCGTCGGATCGGACGACACCGATCTGGCCGACGAAGGCGTACGGTATGGCTCGGAACGTGCGGCTTGTCGTGTTTCTGCGGAGAAAGCCCGGCGGCTGATATTTGTTGCCGTCGAGCCGGGTCGGAATCGGCCGAATTTCCGTCGGTGGAGTTATCGGTGTGGGGAATTCGAGCGTTGAAAGTATGAGTATAATAATATAATATTTGAGGAGAAGTTTAATCGTTATGGAAACATTCATTGTCAAGAGGGACGGAACGCGGGAGGCGTTTTCGATGGAGAAGATTCAGCGGGCGATCGCCAAGGCATTCCTTTCGGTCGGGAGTTTCGCTACGCAGGACGTGATCACCAACATCCTGAGCCGGGTCAGCGTGACCGACGGCATCTCGGTCGAGGAGATCCAGAACCAGGTGGAGGTCGCGCTCATGGCCGAGCGTTACTACACGGTAGCCAAGGCTTATATGCTTTATCGCCAGCGGCATACCGAGGATCGGGAGGTGCGCGACAAGTTGCAGTTCCTCATGGAGTACTGCGATGCTTCGAACGCCGCGACAGGAAGCAAGTTCGACGCCAATGCCAACGTGGAGAACAAGAACATGGCTACGCTCATCGGCGAGCTGCCCAAATCGAATTTCATCCGTCTGAACCGCCGCATGCTCACCGACCGCCTCAAGGAGATATACGGCAAGGAGTTGGCGGACAAGTATATCGAGATGCTGAACGACCATTTCATCTACAAAAACGACGAAACTTCGCTGGCCAACTATTGCGCTTCGATTACGATGTATCCCTGGCTCATCGGAGGAACGATTTCGATCGGGGGCAATTCGAAAGCCCCGACCAACCTCAAGTCATTCTGCGGCGGCTTCGTGAATATGGTTTTTATCGTGTCGAGTATGCTCAGCGGCGCCTGCGCCACACCCGAATTTCTGATGTATATGAACTATTTCATCGGCCAGGAGTACGGCACCGACTATTTCAAACGGGCGGACGAGGTGGTCGATCTCTCGAAGAAACGGCGCACGATCGACAAGGTCATCACCGACTGTTTCGAACAGATCGTCTATTCGATCAACCAGCCGACCGGAGCGCGGAATTTCCAGGCCGTGTTCTGGAACGTTGCTTACTACGACCGCTACTATTTCGAGAGCCTGTTCGGAAATTTCCTCTTCCCCGACGGCAGCAAGCCCGACTGGGAGTCGCTCAGCTGGCTGCAAAAGCGTTTCATGAAGTGGTTCAACCGCGAACGGACCCGCACCGTGCTGACCTTCCCGGTCGAAACGATGGCTTTACTCACGGAAAACGGTGACGTGAAGGACAAGGAGTGGGGCGATTTCACGGCCGAAATGTATGCCGAGGGACATTCGTTCTTTACCTACATGAGCGACAATGCCGATTCGCTTTCGAGCTGCTGCCGCCTGCGCAACGAAATTACGGACAACGGGTTCAGCTACACGCTCGGCGCCGGAGGCGTATCGACCGGCTCGAAGAGCGTGCTGACGATCAACCTGAACCGTTGCATCCAGTACGCCGCACGTAAGGGTATGCCCTATCAGTTCTTCCTCGAGGAGGTGGTCGATCTGGTGCACAAGGTGCAGTTGGCCTACAACGAGAACCTGAAATACATGCAGTCGAAGGGGATGCTGCCCCTGTTCGATGCGGGCTATATCAATATGTCGCGCCAGTACCTCACTATCGGTGTGAACGGACTGGTCGAAGCAGCCGAATTTCTCGGCATTCCGATCAACGACAATCCCGATTACGAACGTTTTACACAGGAAATTCTCGGAATGATCGAAAAGTACAACAAGAAGTACCGCTCGAAGGAGGTGATGTTCAACTGCGAGATGATTCCGGCGGAGAACGTGGGAGTGAAACATGCCAAATGGGACAAGCGCGACGGCTACAAGGTGGGGCGCGACTGTTACAACAGCTATTTTTACATCGTCGAGGACGAATCGCTCAACATCGTGGACAAGTTCCGACTGCACGGCCGCAAATACATCGAGCACCTCACGGGCGGCTCGGCCCTGCACATGAACCTGCAGGAACATTTGAGCCGGGAGCAGTACCGCCACCTGTTGCGCGTGGCTTCGCAGGAGGGATGCAACTATTTCACGTTCAACATCCCGAATACGGTCTGCAACGATTGCGGGCATATCGACAAGCGCAACCTCAAGGCGTGTCCGAAATGCAACGGCAGGAATCTCGATTATCTGACCCGTATCATCGGTTATATGAAGCGTGTCAGCAACTTCTCTCAAGCTCGGCAGCAGGAGGCCGCGCGTCGTCACTATGCTACGCCTGGCCAGCTTTGATGTGGTGTTCCAGGAGATTCCGGGCGAAGTGACCCTCGCTCTGAATCTTTCGGGGTGTCCGAACCGGTGCGCCGGGTGTCACAGTCCCCATCTGTGGGAAGAGGTCGGGGAGCCGCTGGACGATAATTTGCTGAATAGTTTGTTGTCGGGATACGGAAATGCGATTACCTGCGTTTGTTTTATGGGAGGCGATGCAGCGCCCGGCGATGTCGCGCATTGGAGCGCCTGTGTGCGGGCTGCGACCGAGGGCCGGCTGAAGACAGGCTGGTATTCGGGGCGTTCTGAATTGGCCGCAGGTATCGACCCGCGCAGTTTTGATTATATCAAGCTGGGACCGTATGTCGCACATTTGGGAGGCTTGGATTCCGCTTCGACGAACCAGCGGCTTTACCGGGTGACGGACGGCGAAATGAAGGACATTACGGCGGAGTTGAGGAACAGGGATCGTATGTTATTGGGTTAATTGAATCATATTAAAAGGCTGCGAGGGCTGTGAACGAATAGTTCACAGCCCTCGCAGTATATGCCGGGCGGTTCGCGGATTTGCACGGAACGGAGTCCGTGCGCACTGTTTTTCGGTTTGAGGAACTCGAAAGAATTCGCTGCTCGCCTACGGATGCAGACAAGTAAAAAGTCCCCTTTTCGGGGACTTTTTACTTGTGCGGTCGGTCGCGTTATAGTCCGAACTTTTGCTTGATCAGATCGACGGCATCGAGCTTTTCCCAGCCGAAGAATTCGATCTCGCGCTCCACCTCGCGGCCGTCCTCCCACACTTTCTCCTTGCGGGTGTAGGGGCGGTTGCCGAAATGTCCGTAGGATGCCGTCGCTTCGAAGATCGGGTTTTTGAGGCCGAATTTCTTTACGATAGCTGCCGGACGCAGGTCGAAGAGCTTGGCGATACGGCGGGCGATCTCCCCGTCGGTCATGTCCGCGAGCTTCGGATTGCGGCTGCATACCGCACCGTGCGTATCGACGAAGACGGAGATCGGTTCGGCGATCCCGATGGCATAGCTCAACTCCACGAGAATTTCGTCCGCGATCCCGGCCGCCACCATGTTCTTGGCGATGTAGCGGGCTGCGTAAGCTGCCGAACGGTCCACCTTCGAGGAGTCCTTGCCCGAGAAGGCGCCGCCGCCGTGGGCACCGCGTCCGCCGTAGCTATCGACGATGATCTTGCGGCCCGTGAGTCCCGTATCTCCGTGCGGGCCGCCGATGACGAACTTGCCCGTGGGATTCACGTGCAGGATATAGTCGTCGCCGATCAGTCGCGCCAACTTATCCTTGGCGCGTTCCAGACGGGCCTTGACGCGTGGAATGAGGATCGTGCGCACGTCCTCGCGGATCTTCTCCTGCATGCGTTTTTCGGCCATCTTCTCGGTGACGCCCTTGCTCGTGGGGATGAAATCGTCGTGCTGGGTCGAAACCACGATGGTATGTACGCGCAGCGGACGGTGCGTCTGTTCGTCGTATTCGATCGTTACCTGCGACTTGGCGTCGGGACGCAGGTAGGTCATCACCTGCCCTTCGCGGCGGATGACGGCCAGTTCCTTGAGAATGACGTGCGAGAGGATGAGCGTCGCAGGCATGTATTCGCGCGTTTCGTTGCACGCATAGCCGAACATGATGCCCTGATCGCCCGCGCCTTGTTCTTCTTCGGCCTCGCGCACGACACCCTGGTTAATGTCCGGAGACTGTTCGTGGATCGCGGAGAGTACGCCGCAGGAATTACCGTCGAACTGATATTCGCTTTTGGTATAACCGATACGGTTGATTACGCGGCGTGTTACGTGCTGGATATCGACGTAGGCGCTCGAACGCACTTCGCCCGCGACGACAACCAGACCGGTGGTACAGAGCGTTTCGCAGGCTACTTTGGAGTTGGGGTCGTGACGAAGGAATTCGTCGAGAATGGCATCGGAAATCTGATCCGAAACTTTGTCGGGGTGTCCTTCGGACACGGACTCCGACGTAAATAAAAATCCCATTTTACATTTTTTTTGGAAGTTAAACGTATAAAATGGGGAAAAATTGGCTGCTGGAATAAAAAAGCTGTTTTAGCTATTTTTTATTGTGGTTTGCAATCAGTCAAATCTTTCCACATTCCCCGCCGATCGGCGAGGACTGCAAAGGTAAATATAAAAAACGGGGAATAAAAACTTATTCCCCATATTATTTGCGAAAAATAGGTGCCGTCTTATAGGGCCTTGGTATCTATCGGGTTACGTTCAAGGTCGGCAGATTCAGGATTTGGGCCCGAGTGACGGTGAAGGGCTGTTTGGTACGTCGTTCGATGGTGCTGCCGTCCGTGAGGTTGAACCGGAAGAGGGTACCTGCCTCGTAGGTGGCCGGCGGCAGGATGGCGTAAAACGCTTCGGGTGTCGAGGTCAGTTGCAGGGAGGATTGGCTGGCCCAGGTGACCGTGAATTGGGTTCCTTCGAAGATCGGCTTATGGAACGAGGGGACATAGGAGTCTTTGTCTATCAGGAAATAGCCGGCGATCTCTTTCTGCTGGGTACTCGTGTCGATGTCGATGGATTTGATGGCGACGTTGCCCGTAACGGGAAGCTGGATTAGTCCGAACGGACAGTAAAAGTTGATCGGCTGGCCTGCCTGGGCACTCCCGATCATTGCGAAGTCGGAGATCGCTTCGATTCCCCGGAAGATTTCCACCGGCGTTTGGAAGATCACTTCGCTTTCTTCGGGGGTGATGACTATCGAGCGGCCGGGGTAGGCTGCGATGAGCGATGTGTAGGAATCGGGCAGGGCCGGAATCTGGTCGCTGGGAATGTCGGGATTGCTCGACAGCGAAAGGGCCAGCGAGAAAGTTCCGGAGGAGGTGTTGCCTGTTCCTTCGAGCTGGTAAAGGCGCATGATTCCTTTGGGATCTGTGTCGAAATGGACATTGATGTCGTCATATCGGCGCCATACGATCGGATGAGGAACCGGCGTTTGCTGGATGATGGTATGCAGGCTCGGACCGGAGTTTTCACCGAACAGACCGGATAGCTGCGGAGATGCTGGCTGGGGCTCGCCGGCCGTTTGTTCGATTCGGGCTCGGAGCGTTTGCAGAGGCGAGGTTTTCGGGGCCTGCGGTTCGGAGTCGTTGCAGGCGGCGAGCAGAGCTCCGCTCACGAGCAACAACAGAGTGTGCTTTGTTTTCATGGTTGAAGTGATATTTGAGGCAATTATATATTTCGACCTACCGTTCGATGATTGCAGCGTTGAGTCCAACGGGCGCTTGTTCGCAGCTTGAGGCCGCGTCTGTAATGCAGTCTCTCCATTAAATTTTCTCCGAAGGGGCTATGTTTCCAAAGCGGTACATTCAAGTATATAATCGCTATATTTAATTTAAGATGAGAGGGTTATTCCCAAAAATCGTCGGAAGAGTAGTTCGAATCCTGTTCCGAAATGGTTTCAGTCAGGGTGCTGGTCGGGGCCGAGAGTTCGAAGCCCCGTTCGACGAGGAGCGACAACTGTTCGATGGTCGGAGTGCGATACGGTTTGAAATTGGAATACATACTGTCGTGTTGTTAGTTATAGAAGTGTATTCGCAAACTTTGTGCCGTCTTGCTCTGCCTGCGAATATCCCTCCAGCAGGGCCGTGAACACAATAATAACCCCTTTCTGCCGTTTTTTTAACACAAGTCGAATGTTTAATTAAATCAGGAAACGAGCCCATGAGATAAAATTGCCTCCGTAATAAAACCAGTTAAATTATTTCGATATTGGATTATGAAAAAGGCATTGTTGTTATTAGGTATGATTGCCGCAGGCGCCGCATCCGGCGGTGTCGTCGCCTGGAGTATTTTATCGCCGGCCGAAAAGAACGGCACGCATGTTGTTACGCCGCAGAGCGGGGCAGTGTCTGACGACCCCTTTTCTCAGGCGGGAACCCATTTCACTTCGTATCAGGCCGAGCAGTATCCGGATCTTACGTATGCTGCCGAGAATGCTGTCAAGGCCGTCGTGAATATCGAGGTGGTTCAGGAGATCGAAGTTCCCGAGCGGCAGTACGATCCGTTTTTCGAATTTTTCGGTATTCCCCAGCAGGGCCGGCGCGGCCCTTCGACACAGGAGCGTCGGGGCGGAGGATCCGGCGTGATTATTTCCGCAGACGGTTACATCGTGACCAACAACCATGTGGTGGACGAGGCTACGCGCCTTCGCGTGAAGCTGAGCGACGGCCGCACGTTCGACGCCAAGGTGATCGGTACCGACCCCACGACGGATGTGGCGCTGGTGAAGATCGAGGCCGAGGACCTGCCTACGTTGCCTTTCGGCAGTTCGGATTCGCTCCGGTTGGGCGAATGGGTGCTGGCCATCGGATCGCCCTATAACCTGCAATCGACCATTACGGCCGGTATCGTGAGTGCCAAAGCGCGTCAGTTGGATGTCATTCCGAGCGAATTCCGCATCGAGTCGTTTATCCAGACGGATGCGGCCGTCAATCCCGGTAATTCGGGCGGTGCGTTGGTCAATACGCGCGGCGAACTGGTCGGTATCAATACCGTAATCAAGACGATGACGGGTAGCTATGTCGGTTATTCGTTCGCGGTCCCCGAAACGATCGTCCGCAAGGTGGTCGTGGATCTCAAGGAGTACGGCGTCGTGCAGCGGGCTCTGTTGGGTCTGGCATTCCGCCCCATAGATCAGAATTTCATCGATCAGATGGGCGAGGAAACGGGTATCGAGGAGTTGGGCGGCGTTTATGTCGCCAGTGTGTCCGAAGGGGGCGCTGCCTCGCAGGCCGGTATCCGCAAGGGAGATGTAATTCTTTCGGTCGATGGCGTGGAGTTGAACGAGGCTGCGACGCTTCAGGAGCAGATCGGCAAGCACCGTCCCAACGACAAGGTAAAATTAATGATAAAAAGGTCGGGTTCGATGAAACAAATCGAGGTGACCTTGCGTAATAAAGCAGGTAAGACGGAACTCCTCACGCGGGACGACGTCGATGTGATGGAAGTTTTGGGTGGAAAGTTCGCCACGGCCGATGAACGTCTGTGTCGCCGACTGGAGATCAGAGGCGGTGTGGAAGTGCTGGCAATCAAGGCGAACGGTATTCTGTCGAAGGCACGGGTAAGACCGGGATTCGTGATTACCCACATCAACGACAAGTCCGTGCGTTCGCTCTCCGATATGCAGCGGATGACCGATAAGGTTCGCAGCATCGACGGAGTATATCCCGACGGACGTTCGGCGAGCTATGTGCTTGTCGAATAGGGAAGCGCCAGGAAAGCCGGGTATGTTTTACCGTTTTTTATTGCCGTAGTTTAAGAATATTCTTATAAAATTAAATATGCGTCAGTTAAAAATTACGAAGTCCATCACCAACCGTGAGAGCGCGTCTTTGGACAAGTACCTGCAGGAAATCGGCAAGGAGGAGCTCATTACGGTTGAGGAGGAGGTGGAACTTGCCCAGCGAATCAAGAAGGGTGACCAGGAGGCATTGGAGAAGCTCACCAAAGCCAATCTGCGTTTCGTCGTGTCGGTGGCCAAGCAGTATCAGAATCAAGGCCTCAGTCTGCCCGACTTGATTAACGAGGGAAACCTCGGTCTTATCAAGGCTGCGGAGAAGTTCGACGAAACCCGGGGTTTCAAGTTTATTTCGTATGCCGTGTGGTGGATTCGTCAGTCGATCCTGCAAGCTCTGGCCGAGCAGTCGCGTATCGTGCGCCTGCCGCTCAATCAGGTGGGCTCGCTCAATAAGATCAACAAGGCTTTCGCCCGTTTCGAGCAGGAGCACGAGCGCACCCCTTCGCCCGAGGAGTTGGCGAATGAGTTGGAGCTTCCCAAGGAGAAGGTGACCGATACGCTGCGTGTCGCCGGCCGCCATGTTTCGGTGGATGCGCCTTTTGCCGACGGCGAGGACAACAGCCTGCTCGATGTGCTGGTGAACCCCGATTCGCCCAATGCCGACAGAGGGTTGATTAACGAGTCGCTCTCGACCGAGGTGGATCGTGCCTTGGAAACGCTGACCGAACGCGAGCGGGATATCATCAAATATTTCTTCGGCATCGGCTGTTCGGAAATGACGCTCGAAGAGATCGGCGAAAAATTCGACCTGACGCGCGAACGTGTACGCCAGATCAAGGAGAAGGCAATCCGTCGCCTGCGTCACTCCTCCCGCAGCAAGTTGCTGAAATCTTATCTGGGGTAGAGAACCCCGTTTATGATAAAGCCGGAACTTCTAAAAGTTCCGGCTTTTTTATTCCATTTCCGAACTTTGTTTTGCAATTGTCGCCGGTGACAGTCGGTGCAGGGCGATTACCTGTCGTCGGAATATTCGTCTTCGGTCATCATACGCTGGATGCGCAGGTTTTTACCCAAGACCAGGGTGATGGACAGCAACGCGAGAGCACAGACGGCGCAAAGAGCCAGCCATTCGAGCCGTCCCAATATGCCCGATAGCAGGACCCCCGCTACGGATAGTACCAGGACCGTGTAACAGATGACGAGAGTAATCTTAAGTGGTTGCAGCATATTTTTATGGTGGCGATTATATTTTGCAATGTATCCTTATCCGACGGTCGCAGCATTGAATTCGAGGGGCGCTATTCGCGGCCTGTGCCCGCATTTGCAATGCAGCCCTTTCTAAATCCTCTTCTCGGAGAGGGCTTGGGTCGCTGTGCTTTCAGAGAGGTACTCTAACGCGTATAATCAGGTTTTAGAAGTTATTATGCTTACCACAAAATCGGTGCCTTTCCGATGCTTTGCAGATATTCGTTGGCCCGGGAAAAGTGTTTGCTGCCGAAAAATCCCCGGTAGGCCGACAGCGGGGAGGGATGGACGGCTTTGAGGATGCAGTTGCGCTGGGGATCGGCGATGGCGCCTTTGCGCTGGGCGTAACTTCCCCACAGCATGTAAACGATGCCTTGCTTGCGCTGTGCGATGGCCCGCACGACCGCATCGGTGAAAGTTTCCCAGCCGTGTCCTGCGTGGGAGGCCGCTTCGTGCGCCCGGACCGTCAGCACGGCATTGAGCAGCAGCACGCCCTGTTCGGCCCAGCGGTCGAGGTTGCCGCTCGTGGGAATCGGCGAGCCGGTGTCGTCGGCTACCTCCTGGAAGATGTTCTGCAGCGAGGGTGGGAACGGCACGCCGTCCGCCACGGAGAAACAGAGTCCGTTGGCCTGTCCTTCGCCGTGATAGGGGTCCTGTCCGATGATTACCACTTTGAGTTTGTCGAACGGGCATTTGTCGAAGGCACGAAAAATGTTGCTTCCTCTGGGGAATATCCGGCGGGAAGCGTATTCTTGCCGTACGAAGTCGGTGAGTTCTCGGAAATAGGGTTTTTCGAACTCTTCGGAAAGAATCTCTTTCCAGTCCGAAGCGATTTTAACATCCATGGCTGGTATTGAATTAGGCTGTTATATATTTCGAGTACCACGACCGTTTTTTGTTGATCTCGGCAGGCAGCCCTCGATCCTGCGGGGTGTCGTTTCGTTCTGACCTTCTTCCCGGGAAGAGTTTCGACTTTTCGTCGAAGCATATCGGTCGGTTTCGAGCCGGAGCAGGTCGGTAATCGAGCTATATAATCAGGTTAAATTTTTGCTAAAATACAAAGAAAGTTCGAAACGGCGTGTCGGAAATGCGTAAATTTGAAAAGTCGCATCAAAAGAATATATATTATTTGTTATGAAAAAAATTGTAATTACCATGCTCGTCCTGTTGTCGGCGGCCTATGCCGTCGGGATAGGAGGCGGGGAGGTCGCCCGTAAACTGGACCTTCGACCGTCGCAAATCGTTCCCGCAGCCGACACGTTGCCGGTTCGGAACCTGATCTATCTGATCGGGGACGGTATGGGATTGAGTCACGTGTCGATGTTGATGCTCGAGGAGGGATATGGTACGACCGCTTTCGACCGGGCGCAGAACATCGCATTGATTACTACTTATTCAGCCAACAACCGGGTGACGGACTCCGCAGCGGCCGGTACGGCGCTGGCGACGGGACATAAGACCGGCAACGGTATGCTCGGTGTGCTGCCCGATTCGACGGCTGCGGAGTCGATTATGGCGGATGCGATCCGAGCCGGGATGCCGGCGGGGATCGTCGTTACCAGTACTCTGCAACACGCTACGCCCGGCGCTTTCTATGCCCATGTGCCTTATCGGCGACAGTATCAGCGAATTTCCGATCAACTGGCCGGAAGCGACTTGACGGTGGCCTTCGGCGGCGGATTGAAGTATGCCGAAGCGTCGGAGCGGGAGGACGGTGTACCGGGCATCGAGCGCCTTCGGGATCGCGGTTTCCGGGTGCTGACCGATCCCTCGCAGCTCGATACCTTGAGCCGGGGACCTGTGATGGGATTCTTTGCCGACGGTCACCTGCCGAAAATGTCGGAGGGGCGGGGCGATTATCTGGAGCGGGCGATCCGCAAGGCGCTGGAGATTCTGTCGCGAGAAGCCGGCGAGCGCGACCGGGGCTTTATTCTGATGGTCGAAGGATCCCAGATCGATCTGCGGGCTCACGATAACGATGCCGAAGGCGTCCTGGCGGAGATGCGTGATTTCGACCGGGCGGTTGCCGCTGCGATGGATTTCGCCGACCGGCATCCTGGGACGCTCGTGGTCGTTACGGCCGATCACGAAACGGGCGGTCTTTCGATTCCTTCGGCCGATGTCGATTTCGAGCACGAGGAGGCCGGGATCGAGTACCGTTTCAGCACCGGCGGACATACGGCGGCGATGGTGCCCGTCTATCTGTACGGGACAGGCGCCGAACGGATTAACGGCGTACTGGACAATACGGAGCTGGCCCTTCGGCTGGCAGGGACGCTCGGTTTGAGATAAGACGATGCGGAATTTCGTGCGGACTTCGCGAAATGTTGCGAGGGAGAATGGAGTAATTTAATTTATAGCGTATTAAATATAAAAATTATAAAGATGTTACCACTAATTTTCAAATAATTGTTATCTTTGTAACATCGAGTATTCGATGACATATTTTTGATGAAAGTGTATTAGTTTCAGCCTTGGTTCGAAATCTGGTAAATGCTATTTTGTTTATTCTGCTGTATATTAATAAGATAACAATTATAACGCCTTGCAAAAGAACCAGAATAGAAACAAAATCGGTATTTTAGGAGATTCTTTGGTTTTTACTTTACACTTGATTTCATCCCTTGCACTTGGTTGCACACAAAGTGTTTCTTAAAGCTACTTTCCCCGCTACTGACCTCTCTCATCAAGAATATCGATTGGTGATCTATAGCGAATTTTGCAGTTAAAAGAGAAAATAGGCAAATGTACATTTTAAGATTATACGTTCATTGAAACTTTTTGCACTATGCAAAGGTAAGTACTTCTACCAAATCATAGGCATATGGAAAGGCAAATATGCTTACCTAAATTTAGTTTACTTTGGTTTTGCCTACATATAGGCTAATAGAGTAAACTAAACTGAATTTTCAACGATTTCTATCATCTAACTAAATACAAAATATACAGCATAAGAGGAAGCAAATCTACTATGTATTTCTCTTTTCGCTGCAATCCTATTCACACAGCAGGACTACTTCAAGGCCCACCGCAAGGCGAGTCGCGAGGAGGAGATTGCGCACCATGGCAAGCCCGTCGGTCCGTGCCGGTACGTCGCTACGGAGTCGGCCGAGTTTCCGGATTCCGGACCGACTTCAAGCCATTAACAAAAGGGGCCGTATAAACTCGTTATACAGTCCCTTTACTTATTCTGCGCGAAAAATATTCCGACGCTATGTCCCGGTTAAGACTATTCGGGTATTACTTGCCAAGCCTGCTGTCCGTTGTAGGTCGTTTCTACCGACTTGTAGCCCGGAGCGACAAACGTATCGTCCGCTTCGCCCGTGTTGTCGCCCGTTGCGGGGTTGTAGTTAATGAAGATTCCTCCGTAAATTTCAACCGTGGCACGGCCGGCTTTCCGGTCGGCATCCTGAATGTTGATGACCGGATACCAACCGTTGATGGGATTGCCCTTCGTTTCGAATACACCGCCATAAATCTTCAGGTGAGCTTTTTGAGAGGGGCGTGCCGTTGCTACCAAAATACACGAGTTGGCAATTCCGGAAGCATCCGTACCGACGGTGAAGTATCCGTCCTTGATCGTCGTAGTGCCCTCCGCAATACGGATCGCTGCATTGGTCCCTTTGCTGCCGCTGCTGCCGTCAACGGTAATGGTGCCGTCGATAACCAGATCGGGGCAACCGCTATAGATGCCTGCAACGTTTGTGGCTGTACTGTTTTTCGGTCCGACGATGAAGCCTTTTCCGCTAATAACCATCTTTTTGCACGATTTGCTCACTTGGATGCACTGTTGCAATTCGGAGCCTTCCTGCGCTGTCAATACCGCACCCTCTTTCAGAGACAAGGTGGCGGAAGCGACCGAGGAGATATAGGGAGAATCATCGATAGTCATACTGCGCGAAACGATGGCGATATCGCCGCTTTTCAAGGCTGATTCCAGATCCGCAGGCGCTGCTACCTCCGTACCCTTCACCACCGTGTAAGTTCCGTTAGGAGCCGGTTCGGCAGAGGTCTTGATCGCCGTGTAGCCCTCCGCAACGAAGTTTTTCACCGGATTTTCCGTCATCGAACTCGACGGATCGTAATTGATGAACGTACCGCCGTATACGTTGATGGCGGCACCCGAGCCGTCTTTCAGGTTCAGCACCCAATAACCGCGGTTGTTGGCGCTCTTCGACTCGAACGTACCGCCGTAGATGTTGATAACGGCCTGCTGATCCGCGTAGATAAGGTCGAGCTGTGCATTATGGTCATTATAGTCCTGATCGTTGACAAAATTACCGCCGTAGATGTTCACCTTCGCATCGCCGTAAGCATATACGGCCATGCGGTAGCCGTCTTCGTTGGGCTTGGTTCCGATAGCCTTAATGTTGCCGTCGCCTTTGATATTCAGGGTAGCGCCGCCTTTCACTTCGAATACGGTGGTGTTGCCATAGCGTGGATCTGTATCAGGAAGCGAGGTCGTGTTGATGATGTCCTTGCCGTTCAGGTCGATCTCGACTGTCTTGCCGGTTTCCACGACCAGCGGGGCTTCGACCGTCACGTCTTCCGACAGGGTGACGCTGCCGCCGTTGGCCAGTGCGGCACGCAGTTCGGGATAGTCGTTGATGTCGGGCTTGTAGAACTCCGGATCAATCGTCACGTTGAACGTACCCTGTTTGGTCAGCAGGTTACCGGATACGTTGGTGCGGTAGTTGCGGCGGATCGGAATATTCTTGAAGTCGCCGTTGGTCGAAATTTCAGTCGTGCCGTTGAGGAACGTCATCGAAAAATCGGCCAGCGTAGCCTCCTCGACGGGGGCCCAGATATAGTCGACCGTCAGATCGCCATCGGCGCTGAGTACGTCGGCGGTATATTCCACCGCAGCTGTCGCCGCGCCGATCTCGCCTTTTTTGGCGTTGAACGAAGTCGGAACGGCCGTGAAAGCCACTTTCACTTTCGTTGGCTTTAACGTGGGATCGGGAATCGCAGCCATGTCAAGCGTTTTGACGTTCAACTGACCGAAAGGACGACGCAAGGTAATGTTTTCCGAAAAAGCTCCCTTTACCTGGTAGTCGAGCAATGCGCCGGTAAAGGCATCGAATTCGTCATTGTTACCCGCATAGTTGCCTTTCACCGTGATATTGGTCAAATCGTCCGTATTATAATGATCTCCGGTCGAGCAGTCGGCCCAGAATACGAAGTCATAAGTCTGCTGGGCCACCAACCGTAGGTTGAATGTTGCGGTCAGTTTACCATCGGCGCCTTTCTGCACGGTGGCGGACTGTTGTTCGCCATACTTCGCCGGAGTCGTCCCCGAATGGTAGATCTGGAGCAGGCAACGGTCGATTTTCGCCCCGTTGCCGAAGTCTGCCGCCGTGGCACGGGTCTGCATCCCTTGCGGGATGGTAACGGTAATGGTCTGGGAGGTGGCTCCGTCGGAAACGAGCCCTTCATCCTTCTGACACGCGGTAAGGGTCATCGCAAGGCCCACCGCCAATAGGAATAATTTTCTCATAACTAATTGGTTTTTAAGGAATTACCCCCCCCCTCGAGGAGGTCCCGAAGAAGTTGTAACTCAGCGGTTTGTAAAAAAATGTTATTAAAAGAACTTGCTTCGTCTTTGCCTTTGTACCCGCAGGAGCGGTCAGGCTCCTGCGGATTGAAAGTGTTATTGAGCCACCACCTCGTAGTTGTAGGTGATGCCGTCTACTGTCTGTACATTGTCCTTATAAACGTATCCGTCGGCTGCGGCAGTCTGGTTATCCTCGAAATAACCGCCCTGAATTGCTACCGTACCATCGGCGATATACACGTCTTTCATGCCCGGGTAACCGGAGAAATACCCGCCTGTAATCGTGGTCTTACCATTTTGATTGTAGAGTGCGTAATATTTGCAGTCGTTCAGAATCGTACCGCCGGATATCGTCACGTTGGCTCCTCCGATTGACTGGATGGCTTCGATCCGACCCCCCTTGACAGTCAGCTTGGTACCACCGCCAGCTGCCATCAGCGCATAACCCGTCGGAGAGTTCCGGTTAATGACGTTACCGTTCTCGATGGTCATATCGGCGCTGCCGGTATTCATCAGCGTAAAGCCGGGACCGTCGAACGTTCCGTTCTTGATGTTGCAGATACCTTGGTTATAAATGACGACACCGTTGGCGTCCGTAGCTTTCGTAGCGGTGAAAGTTCCTCCTTCGACAGTCAGTGTAGCTCCCTGTTCGTTCATGAAAATATAATCGCTGGCAGTCATCTTTCCAATACCTTTGACGGTAAGCTCTTTCTTGTTGACGATCTGTTGTTTGCCGACAGTCAGAGTAACAGCTCTTTTAAAGTCGATGACGGTAGGTTTCTCGATTGGAATCTCGCCACTCGTTTCCGGAATTTTCGTCAAATCATAATGATACCATACATTGACGTTACCACCGTCTTTCAAGAGGGCAACGAAGCGTTTCAATTCGGTCCAGCGATCCTTAACAACGCCATCCACGATCAATTTAGCCGTGCTTATGTATCCGGCAGTGAAATTGGAAGCCCGCCAGCCCATATATTCATCGGTGAAATAGCCGGTTGCTACTCCGTCTGCCTGTTTATCCACCTTGTTGTTGCGGAGTTCCACGGTGTACTTGTCGTAAGTGTCGGCTTTTTTCGACACATTTACCATATTGCCGATAAATGCGTGGGAGAAACTTTGCTCCATAGCATAGAACAAATCGCCGTCGCTATAGGAATCCGCATCCTGACCTTTGTAAGTATTGTTGAGAGTAATGCCGCTGACCGAGCAGCCCTCAATAAGCACGTTGCGCTCGAAAGTCTGGAAATAACCGATAAGGCCGGCAGCTTGCGAACAGTAGGTGAACGTTTCGGGATTAAATACGTCGATAGAGCAAGCGGTTACCGAGCAGTTGCGGACCGTGACATCTTTCGAGCTTGTGCTGACGAAACCGATCAGGCCGCCGATTTTCTGAACGCTCTTAATGGCCGTATTCTTCATATGGCAGTTTTCCACCGTACCGTAGTCCATGCGGCCGACCAATGTACCGCCGCGATAGCAGGTCACTTCGGCGCCGTCGATCGTGAGGTCTTTCACGTTGCCCTGAAGCACATAGAAGAAACCTCCGTAGTAAGTGCCTTTACCATTAGGTTGACCTGTGGCGTTGTCAACGTAGAGGTTCTTGATCGTATGGCCGGCGCCGTCGAATTCCACGAAGCCTTTGCCTTCCGTATCGATCGGAGTCCAAGGGTTATCGGCAGAGCCTTTAAGGTCGATATCGGCCGTCAGCACGATTCGGGCACACTTGCCTTGGGCAATCAGCTCGATCGCTTTTTTCAGCGTAGCGACATCGCCTGTAGCATAAGTCGTAACAGTACCGGCTCCTTTCCCGAATGTAATTTCCGTAACCGTACCGTAGATCTCCACATTGCCTTTCACCACGTTCAGTTTTCCTACGGTAACGCCCTCGGGGACAATCAGGGTGTTGCCGGCAGTTGTGGCTTCGACAGCGGTATAGCTCGTGCCGTTCAGCGTGACAGTCGATTCCGGAAGATTGATGATAAGTTTATTCGTAGTGGGCACTGTAATATTGACGGCCTCGGGAGCCTGGCCGTTCTGTTCGGTGGTGTAGGCGAGAGTCACCTGCTGGTCGGTCTCAGGCAGCGTAATGGAGATCTCCTTGGCAGCCTGCTCGGCAGTCAGGGTGTGCGGAATCTCGATGGTCGCCGCAGTCGTTGGAGCGGTCGTTACGGTAATATCCGTAGCGCCGTTTTCGATTGCCTGAGCTACCTCACTGACGCTTTCTACTTCCGCAATCACTTTATCAATGGGACTGTTTGCATCGAAATTCGGATCGATCGTCACGCTGATCGAGCCTTTCTTGGTCAGCAGGTTGCCCGACACATTGGTGCGGTAGTTGCGTCGGATGGGAATGTTGGTGAAAGCGTCGTTCGTGCAGATCGCCGTTCCGTTATTGAGGAACGTCATCGTGAAGTCGGAAAGCGCGGCCTCGGATTCCGTGGCCCAGAGGAAGTCCATCGAGATCGTACCGTCGGCCTTGGCCAACTCACCTGCCGTATAGGTCACGTCGGCCGATCCGCTCACTTCGCCCGTCAGGGCGTTGAACGTCGTGGGCAGTCCCTTGAAAGCGACACTGTAGCCCGTGGGCTTCAGCGCCTCGTCTTTGATTTCGTTCAGGTCGTTGGTCTTTACCACCAGCAGACCGAAAGGACGCTTCAGGGTTACCGGTTTCGTGAAAGAACCGGTAACTTTGAAACTCTCTTTGGCGAAAAACGCGTCGCGCTCGTCGCTGTTGCCCACGAACGGCCCGATTTCCGTGATCGACTTCAAATTCGCCGTATTGTAGACCTTGTCCGTAAAGTTGCCTTCGCTGCCCTCGGCGCAGTCGGCCCAGAAGACGAAGTCGTAGGTTTGCGACGATACGAGCCGCAGGTTATCGAACGTAACCGTCTTGCCGCTCACGCCCTTTTCGATGCGATCGTACAACTTGTCGCCGTGGTAGATTTCCAGAATACAGCGGTTGACCGAGGTGCCGGTGCCGAAAGCATCGGTCACGGCACGGGTTTGTACTCCGCTCTGCGGAATCGTTACCGTAAACGAGGATGTCGTTGCTACGTCGGAAACGAGCCCTTCATCCTTCTGACACGCGGTAAGGGTCATCGCAAGGCCCACCGCCAATAGGAATAATTTCTTCATAATATGTTGAATTTTATGGGTTTTCTTGTCTGTGGTAATTTATCATTCGTTATCTGTTATTCGAATGTGGCCGTTACGTGGGTCGTGTAGTTCTGCTGCAGTTGCAGCATGTCGAGTCCTTTGGTCACATTGCCCACCGTGATCGACAGGCCGATGGATTGCCCCGCATACGGCACGAAGAGGAAATCTTCGCCGACCGAGTTTGACCCGGCAGTCGTTGCCGGGAACGCGAGTGTCAGAGTTTGCGGAGCGGATGTCGTTTCTGTCAATACGTCGTATTGTGTCGGTACGTTCGTGTATGTAACCGACACCTCTTGCCCGCCCGTGCCGAATGCGGCCGTGTTCTGCATCGCCAACTTTGCCAGCGGGCGTTTCAACGTGGCCGATACGCCGTTGCCGCCGTTCCACTGTACACCGGGTAGGGCGAAAGCGAAAGCGTCGCGCCCACTGCCGGGCGTATAGGGCGTCCGGGTAAGCGACACTTGCCGCAGGTTGTCGGTCGTATAGGTTCCCTTGCCGTAATCGGCCCAGAAGAGGAAGTCGTACGTGCCGGGCACCAGTGCGATCTCAATGGCTGCTTCGTCAAGCGTTCCGTTTGCTATCTTATGTAGTACGCATCGGGGCTTGGTGTCATTTGTCCAGGCCTCGAAGGTATAGGTCAATGTTTGTTCTGCAGCCGTCGCGCCGCGCGTCGCCGCCTTGGCTGCAGGCTCGTTCTTCAGCACGCTTTCCGAGTGCAGGTAGATCACACCGTTCACGGGCATAGTCGGGGCGGGCGTGGGTTTCTCGTCCTTGCTGCAACCGGCAAAGACGGTCAGTGCGAATAATAATATGGTAACTATCTTTTTCATCCGGATGTCAGTTTAGTCAGGGATCGTAATATTGATGTCGCCGTCGAAACCGGGGTCTATGCCGATGCCGGGGGCGTAGTCGCGCGTGAGGAACTCGTCGCGTATAGTCGTCAGTTTGCCCCGCACGATGGGCACGTCGATGCCCTCGATGCGGTTCAGCAGGTTGCCTTCGCTGTCGCGGATCGTAAGATCGACCTTCACGGCCGACTCCGAACCATTGACGAAGATGTAATCGCTGGCCAAGTGGGCCTCCTTGTTCGTCAGAGGCGTCATGTTACACTCGAACCACATCCCCGTGCGGGCGTCGTTGGGCTTGTTCGTGTAGGCGTTGAAACCCGATGGGAAGTACCCGGCGTAGTCCACCTGTACCCGTATCGTCGAAAGGTCTGGCGTTTGGGACAGCAGATCGTCGGCCACGGATCCGGTTATCTCCGAGTGTCGTGCGGCCAACTCATCAAGAAACTTGTCGATGTCGGTAGCGATGAACTCGATCTTGGCCATCGGGCGCTGGAGCGTTACAGTCACATCTACAGTTTCGTTCCAGCGGTCGCGATGGGCCTTGAGGTCGATCTCCTGCCGGGCAACGTAGGTATCCTTATGGTCCTCGTCACCGATGTAGTTTCCGGCAGCGGGCACGCTGATTGACGAGAGCGAAGGAATCGTATAGTATTTGTCGTCCACGGAACCGTTATCCACGTAGTCCATCCACGCTACGACGTGGTAGCGGGCAGCGTGTAGCGCCAGCGAGGTGTGGATCGTGTGGTGTCCGTCCGCCGCCGGCTCGCAGCCGAGCACACGCCGTTCCGCGAGTTCGCCGCCGATCTCGTCGCGGAATACCTCGACGATCCAGCGAACGTCATACGCGTCAATAACCTCCCCTTCGGAGCGTCCTGTCTGCTCGTAAGGTTCTATTTTCGGGTCTATCGCAAGAGACAGATTCGCATTGACCAGCGTGGGATCGACGCCTTCGTTTTCCGGAAATTCCAGTACGGTCTTGTCACAGCCCGTCAATACGAGAACGAGTAAATGGGCAATATATATTGTTATTCTTTTCATCTTCCGCTCCTCCCTTATTTTCCGAACCGATACAACAGATTGATGCCCACCTTCGTCAGGCCCCAGTAGTTGTAAGCCCGTCCCTTTTCGAAGCGGGCGCCGTTTGGTATATTATAATAAGTATCGTATTTCGTATGGACGTATCCCGCGCCGACGGTGAACTCCGCTGCCCAATGGCGGGCGAAGGGCAGCACGTAACCGTAGCTCAACCCCACGCCGTAGAAGCCGTCGGGCGACTGGTAGCGATTTTTGTTGTCCACAGCGATATTGAAAGCGCCGATGTTGAGATGCACTCCGAAGAAATGACCCTTCATCGGGGCTTTCAGCCAGTAGCGGAATTCGGGCTGAACAGCCAGAAAACGCAGGCGGTAGTCGCGTGCCACGGTGTAGGGGCTGTAGATGATCGGCAGATCGATCGAGTAGTGGTCGCCGAAACTGTACTCCACGCCGAGGTTGGCGACCGTAGCGGCCAAATATGCCACATTGGTTTTAATGGCCCAGCGATAAAGAGGACGTACGGGGTCGAACATCATTCCCTCCAATGCCTCAACGACCGACTGTGTCGATTCTGATTCCGGCTCTGCGGATATTTCCGCAGGTATTTCGGAGACAGGGTTACATGCAGACTCAATAACTGGCTTTTCCGATGTCGGTTCGGCTTCGCTCCCGGATAATGAATCAACCGGCATAACATCGCTCTCCGGTTCAGGCATCTGATTACTTCCCGCACTACGGAACACATAGGCCACGGCTATCACATCCGTCATTCCTCGCCACCGTTGCGTAGAATTCGTCGTCCGAAAATGCTCCTCTTTCAATCCCTCATGAACGATAAAATAAGACTTGACCTGATTGCTTCGATTTTTCGCAGCTGCAAGGTTTGTCTTGAAAGAATCGTAAGAGGAGCAAAAACCCAGCATACGCACTTTCATATCTCCTGATTCGATTGAAAGCTTGTGTTGTCGGATAGATTGAGTCAGTGAGTTGATAGCGGCTGCATTTCCTTTATAATCCGCCCAAAACATCCGTCGTTTCGGGGCAAATCGGAAGACAACCGTATCCTGCTTCTCCGATGCGAGCACACTCGTCTTCTGCCGAGTACTCTTGCTGGCTTTGGCGGATAGAACACTGTCTGGCTCTTGAGCCGCAGCATTCAGCCCGTACAGCAGGAAGCCGAGTAAAAAAAGCCTCGGGAACAATCTCGAACGACCTTTTCGATCTGAAATACTTTTGTCAAAACAAATCATACTAAACAATTAAATAGACAAAGATTTTATTCCTCATCTGCTTGTAAAGATACAGAAAATTTCTGGAATAGCGGCATGAAAGGCATGAAAATGCGCTGAATGGCTTAGTATAAAAGCGTTTATGAAGCCAACCGGTGCCAAAGGAAAAAATGAGGTAACGCAAAGGAAAGCGGAATATTGAAGAAGAACGGTTGCCAAATCATTACCTGTTAAAAAAAAAGCATATTCTTATAAACTGCTTATTTTCAGCGTGTAGGATAAATGATGATGCCTGGCGCAATGGTAGGAGATTTGCTTCTCTATTCCGCATTCCGCCATTACCTTTTTCAGTTGTTTGCACATCGTCCAATAGTTGATTTTCCCGAAAACCAGCCTGTCTTCCGACAGATACTTGTACCGTTCGATTATCTGCAAGGGAATATCCAGCAGCTTCACTTGGAACGGGACATTTGTCTTGTGCCGTTTCGACAATATCCATTTCTCACCGTTCACCTCCACTATTTCGTCCGTTGTGAGTTCTTTCATATCCACGAAAGACAAGGCGGTGAAGCAGGCGAAAATGAACAGATCCCGCACCAATGCGAGGGTGGGGTTGTCAAACTCGTGCGCCATGATTCTTTTGATTTCGTCCTCTGTCAGATATTCCCGTTCCTTAACATTCGGGCTGATATGGAACTGCGCAAACGGATTTCTCGGTATCAGTCCGTTATAGTGCGCACGCATGACCACGCCTTTCAGCCACATGCAGTTCAGCCAGATGGTGGCGTTTTTCAGTCCCCGTTCAGCCGTAAGATAAGCCGCAAACTCCCTGATGAAGTCGGGCGTAAGTTCCAGCATGGACATGTCCGTCCGTCTGTAGAATGACTTGATAAAGGCTGCGACATAGTTCCTTGCCCTTACCATGACCTTATACGTGCCGATGCTGCGGTCTTTGCCGACACGTTTCAGGAAGTTGGCGCAATCCTTGTCAAAAGCCTTTATCAGTGTCTCATACTCGCTTCCTACCCCTTGGTAGGCATTGCGCACCATTTCAGCCGTTACGTATGCCTCTCGGTCGGATATGCGCTGATAGTGCTTGATGATTTGCGCCTTGATGTTGTCCAATGCCAGATTGACGTTCCGTGCTTCGGCACTCTTGCCTTTGGCTCGGTTGCCTTTCGCATCCCAAAGGGTTTTCGGGATGGTCTGCTTGCAACTGAACTGCGCCACAGTACCGTTGATTGTCACTCGTCCCATGATGGGGACAATACCGTCTTTCTCCTTGCTGCCGTTCACGTAGAACAGCACTTTGAATGTACTTCTTGCCATACTCGTTTTTTTTGTTTGCAAAGTTAAATATCAACGAGTTAGACCTTGATACGCAAATCGGTGACAAACGGTGCAATAGCATCTCTCATATATGTTAAATATTACTCTTTCACGGGTAATGATTTAGTAACGAAACAACGTCCATTATCCGCATTTTTTGTGCTGAAACTAACTGATTATAGATTTTGACAAACAAACAAAATACTGATAATCACGTAAATTCAACACTCTTTTTCCCTCCTTAAAAATGGATGCAACCAATGACATCACCGTCTTTTTTTACGACAATATAACCTCCATTGGCATTGAAACAACCATCCCACGGAGAAGACACTGTCATGCCGAGAGCGAAAGCTAAAAGGAACTGCTTGATTTTGTACGCATACATTGGCTGTCCTTCCGGACTATTGATGTGTAAGGGATCATCTTGCGCAACTTTCTGGGTTGCGACTGAAACTTCACTTCCTTGACCTGAATAATATTTATCCATACATTCAGCGATGATACGAGCCATGCCCAAATCAAGCATAGTAAGATTATTTCTGAGAGTTTCGCCCGAAATTTTTGAAACAATTTTATTTTTCGATAATCAGGCGTCCCTGATAGCTTACATCGAAAGCGCCGGCGCAGGTGAAGGTAACCGTCAGCTCGGTCCTTGCGGCCTCGCCCGTGAGGTTGGTGATTACGTATTTGGCGAAGGGCGTGCCCTTGATTTCCGGTGTGACCGAGGCGGCGCTCAAGTCAATGGTTTTTTCCTCGCCTGTGTAGGAAATACCCGGTACTTCCATTTCGAGGGCGGGCATTTCGGCGGCGAAGCGGGTTTCGTGCATCAGGATTCGCACCTTGCCTTCGCCGTCGGCAACCAGTTCGAAGAGAGCTTTCCCGTCGGTGAACGTGGCGCCCGAGGCGACCGTCGTGACGGTCGAGGTGCCGAAGAAAAGCATGTTGGCCGTGACGGTTCCGTCGTTGATCGAGGTGTTTTCCGTGGCATACGTATACCCGTCGGGGAGTTCCGGGGTAGGATCGGGATTGCCGGTGCAGCCATCCGAGCAACTGCTCAAAGCAGCCGAGGCGAGCAGGGAGAAGGGGAGGAGAAACGTGAAGAATTTTTTCATAGTATGGAATTTTATAGGGTGATGCTCAATGAAACGCCGAAAGTGCGTGGCCGGCCCCGCTGCAGGAACGAGTTGCCGATCGACATGAAATAGAATGTATCGTAGCGGGTGTCGGTCAGGTTGCGTCCCCAGACATCGACGGCCCAGTGGCGGTGTTCGAAGCGAATCGAGGCTTCCAGCAGGGCGTAGAAGGGTTGCGAGAAGGTGTTCGCTTCGTTCCAGTAGATTCGGCCCGCACCGTTGGCAGCCACTCGGAAGATGACGTATTCGAGCCAGTTCCAGCCCGTGCGGAGCGTATAGGACGCTCCGGCGTAGAGCGTGTGCTGCGGGGCGTAGGGGATGAAGTTGCCAGCGTAGTCGGCTTTGCCCGTATCGAATTTGACGAACGTGGCGCGGGTGTAGCCGTAGGCGACTTGCAGGTCGAGGTTTCGCCAGAGGGTAGCCAGCAGCGACGCTTCGCCGCCGAAGCTGCGCGTGCGGCCGGCGTTAGTCATCAGACGGCCCGTGACCTGTCCTTCGGGGAAGACCGTGAGCTGCTGGTCGCGGCAGTCGATGTAGAAGAGCGCCAGATCGGCCTGCACCTTGTGCGAAGGGGTCGAGAGGTGGGCACCCACCTCGTAGTTCCAGCTTTTCTCGGGTTTGTAGGTCACCACGTCGGCCACGTCGTAGAGCGAGCCGAATCCCATCTGTTTCATCACTTGCTGCTGCAGGACATCCGAGAACATCTGGGTATTGAATCCGCCGGCCTTGTAGCCTTTGCTGACGGTGGCGTAGAGCGTGTTACGCCGTGAGCTGCCCATCCGGTAGAGCACCGATATTTTGGGAAGTATCTCCGTGAAGGATTGTTTGAGCGTACCCGGCTGATCGACCAGAATAGCATGGGGATAGCTCGTGCCGTCGGGTGTTTGGGTCGTGTAGGTGGCTTCGGCATAGCTTCGGTAGTGGAGCTTCGAAGCCTCGAAATCAACGCGCAGGCCTGCCGTGAAGCGCCATCGGCCGGCGTCGTAGGTGGATTCGTGGTAGAGGGCCGCTCCGTAGTCGGGCGTGCGGAAGCGGCTGTCGAGCAGGAACGTATCTTCGCCCCATTCGGCGTGAATCCCCTGCGGCTCGAAACGATCGAGGATCAGGTTGCGGATGCCGTCCTCCTTGAAGAGCACCGGTGCGTGCATGCTGGTATGGCGGTAGAAGCCGAAAGCACCGAGGAGCCAGCGGTAGGCTTTGTCGTCGGGGGAGCGGAACACGAGGTCTTCGGTCACGGCGTGCTCCCGGCGGGCCTGTGTCAGTGTAAAATAGGAGAGCGGCAGGAAATCCTGGTCGAGGTTCATCCGGTCGTCGAGGTACTGATAGCTGGTGATGCTCGCTACGGAGAATTTCTCTCCTTCGTAGCGGATCGTCAGTCCGTCGTTGAAGTTCGTGCGGCGGTAATCGCTCGGGTCGTTGTAAGCGATCTGGCCGGTTTCGACATAGGCGTAAGGGTAGCCGCCCTGTTCCAGCTTGACGAACGAGAAGGTGTTGTCGATACGAAGTCCGTGCAGGTTGCGGTACTGTACCTTGAACCGGCCGCCGCCGCTTCTCTCCCAGTCGCATTTTTCACCGGTATAGAGGTTCTTGAAGAAGCCGTCGGTCTTGGAATAGTAGGCTCCGACCGAGAAGCCGACCCGTTCGCTTGTTTTGTAGTAGGTCGAAATCCGGTATTTCTGCGTGTTGCCGCTGCCGTATTCCATGCCCAGCCGCACTCCTTCGAAGGTGAAGGGCGACAGGGTATAGACGTTTATTACGCCGCCCATCGTGTTGCGTCCGAACAGCGTGCTCTGGGGGCCGCGCAGCACTTCGATCCGCTCGATGTCCGTCAAATCGAAGTCGTAGGCGTCCTTGTTCAGGTAGGGGATGTTGTCGATGTTGAGCCCCATCACCGGTTGGTCGATGCGGGCGCCCAGTCCCCGGATGTAGATCGAGGAGGTCATGCGCGAGCCGTAGTCCGGGATGTGGAAGTTGGGAACCGCCTGCGAAACCTCTTTCAGGGCTGCGACGTGCCGCCGTTCCAGATCCGTGCGTCCGATTACGGAAGCCGTTACGGGTTGGTTGCGCAGGTTGAGGCCCTGTTTGATGGCCGTGACCTGGATGTCCTCCACTTGGATAACGGAGTCCGCCAGTGCCGGAGTGGAGTCTTCCGGCAGCGCGGGGGCGGCACATACGCTCATGGCGTGCAGGAGTATGCACGCCGACAGAAAGATGATATGGATCGCCTGGCGGATCATCGGATCGTTTCGAACGGCAAAAACGGCGCAGACCGTAGAGTCCGTCGGTTTTCTCCGATTTCGCCGGAGCGCCGCGTTCGCTTTTACCGCGATTGTTCGGGGACAAAGGAACGATATTCCGATCGTTTTTGCAACCCTCATTTATGAGGAGTGCGGATGTCGCTTTCGTCCACGTAGCCCATGCTGACGGCGCAGATGACGAGTGCGGCGACGGACTGTACGCCGAGCTTCTGCATGATGTTGCGGCGGTGGGAGATGACGGTCGTGAGCCCGATTTGCAGCCGGTCGGCGATCTGTTTGTTCAGCAAACCCTGAGCGATGAGCGTCAGCACTTCCGTTTCGCGTACGGAGAGCAGGTTGGCGGCCGGAGCGCCGTTCTGTCGGGGAAGGGCATGGTCGGGTCGGGGCGCTTCGCTGCGCAGGCACAGCAGATCGTGTACCAGTCGTTCTTCGCCGCCGAAGATATCGATCTGGCGCATTCGGGCGAACTGGGCCGAATACCCTTTGCCCAGCAGGATCGTCTTGTGACTGTTTTCCAGGAAGAAGGTGCGGTGGCGCATGAAAACCTGCATGGCGGCGAAATAGTGGAAATAACGCTCCGGTCCGGATGCGATGAATTCGGTGAAGCTGTCGAACACGGCGATCTCTCCCGGAGGACCTACCTTTTCGAGAATCGTCCGCAGGCCCAGCCCGATCAGGATGTTGGGCGTAATGACGGCGATGGCCGGTTTTGTCGGGGGACAGCTCATTCGTGGTGGTAGGGTTCGTTGTTCAGGATAGTGAAAGCCCGGTATATCTGTTCGGCGAAGATGGCTCGCACGATCTGGTGCGAGAAGGTCATCTTCGAGAGCGACAGCTTGGCGTCGGCTCGTGCATATACCTCGTCGGAGAATCCGTAGGGGCCGCCGATGACCATGACCAGCCGCCGGATGCCGCTCGCCATGCGTTTTTGCAGCCAGTAGGCGAAGTCGATCGAACGGTATTCGTCGCCCCGTTCGTCGAGCAGCACCACGTAATCCCCGTCGCCGAACTGACGCAGGAGGCTGGCGCCCTCGGTCATGCGCTGTTGTTTGGCCGAGAGGTTCTTGGTGTTTTTTACGTCGGGCAGGACCGTGACGGCGAAACGGCAATAGAAATTGATTCGCCGGGCATACATGGCCAGCAGCGATTCGATCTCCTTGGAGTCCGTTTTTCCGATTACGATCAGTTCGATGTTCACGTTGGTTGGTTTATGGTCGTCCTGCCGGCGGCTTTTGGCGGCGGAGCGGCGAGAGGTTGTTTCTGCGTCCGGCGATTCGCCGACAGGCATGACGGTTTCCGGTCGAATGTGCGGCCGGGGTACGTTACGGTTTTCAGGGGACTATTTCCAGGTCCGTATTCCACTCTCCGTCGGCATCGATGCAGATTACGGGACGCGAAGGTTCCACGGATTTGAGCCACTGATAGGCTTTGTACATATTATATCCGTTGCCCGACTCTCCGCCCAGAGCGAATCCGATGATGCAGGTGTGGTTGCGGGAGCGGTAGTACATGTTCCGCACGCGTTCGAGGTATTCGTCCGCAAGACGCGGATCGTTGCTCGGGGTGCCGCCTGCGGTGCGGTCGTCGCGCTTTTCCGGAGCGTTGATATTGGCCTGATCGATCACGAAGAGGCCCAGTTCGTCGCACAGATTGTAAAACCAGTAGGGTTGAGGCGCATTGGGCCAGATGGTGTTGATCCCTTTTTTCTTGAGCGCCAGTAGTTCTTTGCACGTGGCAGCGGCGTCCGCTGCCGCGTTGTATCTTTCGGAAACGATCGTGACAGGTTTGTCGAAACGGGTAATCTTCCCGTCTTTCATCTCCGTCTTTCCGAATCCTACTTTGAGGGGGATGTACTCCTTGAAGACTCCCTTGCGTTTGGTGTAGAGCATGACCCGGTAGAGCGGGGCGGCGCCTTTGGCTCCCCAGCTATTTTCGTAGGTGTGATAAATGTAGGGCGAGAAGCGTACCGTGTCGAGCGAGCGTCCGGGAACGGTTATGTCGTTTACGCTGAAATCGAGCAGCTTGCCGTTGGGGGCGTAAATGTCGAACCCGACGGTGATCGGTTCCTCGTAGTTGTAGCCGTTCTGCACGATCACCTCCAGGTCGAGCACGCCGAATTTGCGGGTCGAATCGGGGATCAGCGCTACGTTGAAATCGCGTATGCTGCGTTTCTCCTGGGCGAAAAGATAACTGTTGGTAAACGGTTTTACCGGGGTCGGAGTGAAACCTTTTTGCAATTCGGGCGTATTACTTTCGTGCAGTTCCAGTAAAATGATGTTATCGCCCTGTTTGACGTAGGGGGTAAGGTCGAAGTCGGCCGGAGCGAAAGGGTCTTCGACCACGGCTACGGTGCGGTCATTGACGCGGAGCGTGTAGGCCGTGCCCGTGTTTTCGAGATGGAGGTAGATGAACGAGTCGAACCAACCGTTCGGAAGATTGACCACATCCCCGATTCCGAGCACCTCTTCCCCGTCGTTCAGAAGCCCGGGGGCGAAAACCAGGTATTTGTCGGTGTTTTTCCGGTTGAGCGCATCGGCGTCTTCGCGGGTGTCGAACGGGACGAATTCGGAACGGTGGATGCGTCCCCCGTCTTGTCCGTAAACGGCCCCGGCATAACACAGGACGGCGATTGCGAGGAAAATTCGTTTCATGGCGGAATTGTACTATAATGCGATTGACAAAGGTACTTTTTTTTTGACAAATCACAAATATATCCTATCTTTGTCTATCTTTAAGAATGAGTAAAAACAAGAAGAAATTACCGAACGTATGAAAAGCTTGAGAATCGCAGAATTGCTGCAGTCGCCGGCGACGGACGCCGAGGTCGTTGTGAAAGGTTGGGTCAGAACCAAACGTGGAAATAAGAACGTGGCTTTCATCGCCCTGAACGACGGATCGTGTGTGGCGAATATGCAGGTTGTGGTCGATCTGGCGAAATTCGACGAGGAGCTGCTCCGTAAGGTGACTACCGGAGCCTGTCTGCGTGTGGACGGACGCTTGGTCGCTTCGTGCGGTGCGGGACAGGGTGTCGAGGTGCAGGCCGAGAAGATCGAGATATACGGTACGGCGGATCCCGAAACCTATCCTTTGCAGAAGAAGGGACATTCGCTCGAATTCCTGCGCGACATCGCTTATCTGCGTCCCCGTACCAACACGTTCGGTGCGATTTTCCGCATCCGTCACGCGATGGCCTATGCGATACATAAATATTTCAACGACAAAGGTTTCTATTACCTGCATACGCCGCTGATCACCGCTTCGGACTGCGAAGGCGCCGGGGCGATGTTCCAGGTGACGACGCTCGATCTGAACAACCTGCCCAAAACCGAAGAGGGGGCCGTGGACTATTCGCAGGACTTTTTCGGCCGTCCGTGCAGCCTGACCGTGTCCGGCCAGCTCGAAGGCGAGTTGGGAGCTTTGTCGCTGGGGCAGATCTATACTTTCGGCCCGACGTTCCGTGCCGAAAACTCCAATACGCCGCGCCACCTCTCCGAGTTCTGGATGATCGAGCCGGAAATGGCCTTTTACGAGCTGGAGGACAACATGGAGCTGGCCGAGGATTTCCTGAAATACCTGATCCGCTACGCGTTGGAGAACTGCCGCGAGGATCTGGAGTTCATGAACAAGATGTGGGACAACGGTCTGATCGAGCGGCTCAACTTCGTGTTGAACCACGAATTCAAGCGGCTGGATTACACCGAGGGCGTGGAGATTCTCAAGGCTTCGGGCCGCAAGTTCGAATTCCCCTGCGACTGGGGGTGCGACTTGCAGTCGGAACACGAACGCTATCTGGTCGAGGAGCACTTCAAGCGTCCGGTGATCCTTATCAACTATCCGAAGCAGATCAAGGCTTTCTACATGAAGCAGAACGAGGATGGAAAGACCGTCCGTGCGATGGACGTGCTGTTCCCGAAGATCGGCGAGATTATCGGCGGTTCGGAGCGCGAGGCCGACTACGAAAAACTTTCGGCCCGTGTACACGAACTGGGTATGAACGAGAAAGAACTCTGGTGGTATCTCGACACCCGTCGTTGGGGATCGGCTCCTCATTCCGGTTTCGGACTCGGGTTCGAGCGCCTGCTGCTCTTCGTGACGGGTATGGGTAACATCCGCGATGTGATTCCCTTCCCCCGTACGCCCAAGAATGCGGAATTTTAATTAAATCCGGACCATTTATCTATTAACCCGTTTTCAGCCGTTCCTGATAATACTTTTATCACGAACTGCAATATTTTATTTTATCAAAAGAAGAAGCCGATTACTAATTTCGAAGTTAATAATTGGGAGGAGACAAGTATGAGCATGATCAATCAAAAGCAGGTATTGTCCCTGCAACAGAAATTATCACCCCAGCAGATTCAGATGATCAAATTGTTGGAGTTGCCGACCATGCAGCTCGAGCAGCGGATCAAGCAGGAGATCGAGGAGAACATCGTGTTGGAGGAAGACGATCATACTCCGGAGGACGAGCAGCCGCAGCAGATTTCGGTGGAGGAATACCTCCGGGAAGACGAAACTCCTTCCTATAAGAGCCGTATCAACAATTATTCGAAAGACGACAAACCGCGCCAGGCCCCCCTTGCGGGCGGACGTTCGTTGCAGGAGTACCTGGTCGAACAGTTGGGATACCGCAATCTCTCGGAGCAGGATATGCGTCTGGCCGTTTATCTGGTCGGCAGTATCGAGGAGGACGGCTATCTGCGCCGGAGTTTGGAGGCTATCGCCGACGACATCGCCTTCACGCAGGGCGTAGATGTTTCGGTCGAGCACTTGGAACGATTGCTGTCGATTATCCACGAACTCGAACCGACCGGTGTAGGTGCCCGCAACCTGCAGGAGTGTTTATTGTTGCAATTGGATCAGGAGAATCTTAATACCCGCTCCCGCCGGCTGGCCCGCAAGATCGTGGAGTGCTATTTCGACGAGTTTGTCAAAAAGCATTACGAAAAACTGATGGCCCGGCTTCAGGTTTCCGAGGACGAATTCCGCGAGGCGATCGAAGAGATTACCCGCCTTTCACCCAAACCGGGCAACCTTTACTCCGAAGGCGGGGCCGATACGACGCCTTACGTGACGCCGGATTTCATCCTCGATTACCACGAAGGGCATTTCGACCTGACGCTCAATTCGGGTAATCTTCCCGAAGCGAGAATCAATCATCGTTATATCGAAATGATGCGGGGCATGGTGGATTCCGACGGTCGGGTCAAGGAGAAGGACCGCGAGGCGATTCAGTTCGTCAAGAGCAAGATCGATTCGGCCAAGTGGTTCATTTCGGCGATCAAGCAGCGGCACGATACGCTGATGCGGACGATGCAGGAGATTCTCGATTACCAGCAGGAATATTTCAAGGACGGTAACAAAAGTAAGTTGCGGCCGATGATCCTCAAGGATATCGCCGATCGCACGGGGTTGGACGTATCGACCATTTCGCGCGTGGTGAACAGCAAATATGTACAGACCCAGTTCGGCATCATTCTGCTCAAGTCGCTCTTCTCGGAGGCGATGCAGACCGACAGCGGCGAGGAAGTGTCGAGCTATGAAATCAAGAATATCCTCCAGCAGTGCATCGACGAGGAGGATAAACGCAAGCCTCTGACCGATGAAACATTGATGGATATCCTCGATTCGAAGGGGTACCGCATCGCACGTCGTACGGTGGCCAAGTATCGGGAGATGTTGAGTATTCCGGTGGCACGGCTCCGTAAACAGATTTAATCGCGTAGAAGATGTATTTGCGTTTGTCGAAGGCTGTTTCCGTTGTGCTGCATCCGTTCCTGGTGCCGCTCTATATGGTGTCGCTGCTGTTGCTGGCCGGTACGGTCTATTCGCTTTATCCGCTCAAGGTCAAGATATACCTTATTTGGGTGACGCTGCTTTTTACGACGATCATTCCGGTTTTGGTGATCGCACTGCTCAAGTCGTATCGTAAGATCGGCGATGCGGATTTGAGCGACCGCAAGGAACGCTTCATCCCGCTGCTCGCTATGATCGCCTGCTATACGTTGTGCGCCGTCGCCATTGCGAGGATTCCTTCGGCGCAGATGTTGAGCCGTTTTATGTTTGCGGGAGCCTGTTGTGTCGCCGTGTGTCTTTTTGTCAGCTTTTATTGGAAGATCAGCCTGCATATGACGGCGTTGGGTGCTGCCGTGGCTTTTATCGTTCTGATCAATATCGCCAGCGGCGGGGGACTCTTCGCTGCGTTTATCGCAGCCCTGCTCGCTGCCGGTGCGCTCGGCTCCGCCCGGCTGAAACTGGGGTATCATACGCTGTCGCAAGTGGCGGTGGGATTCGCAACTGGTTTTATCGTCGCCGCAGGCGTCGGTTTGTTCAACTGGTAATATCTATGAAAAATAAGGCAGTGTGTCTTTATGACACACTGCTGTTTTATTATCGGGATGCGGCAAAGTCATTTACGATAGTAAATTCCTGTCGCTCTTACCCGCAAATGCCTTGTCTTGCATCCATTCTGACATTCCTTATTCAGGGGTTGTGCCTGAAATTTTCATTTCGACACAGCCCCGTTTTAATATTACGGGTTGCTATTTTTTCAACTGTCCGCCCAGCATGATGCCGGGATAATTTTGCATGACGGAGGCGATTTGCTGCATTTTCTCGTTCGCAGCGTATTCCGGAGAGGAGTGCCGCACGGCTTCGAGCGCATCGCCTGCATCGAACTGGAGCGTCAGCACCTCGCCGCGCAGGGAGAGATAGCCTTGAAAGGTGGCTTGTTTCCCGTCTTGGATCAGCGTGATGGCGGCTGTTCCGGTGGCGGGATCGTAGCTATACGTCCCGTCGATCTCATGTCCGCCCATAGAGGCGTGGAGCCGGTTGCGTTTTTTGAAGGAAACGGTCCCCTGTCCCGGCACGAGGCCTGCCTTGACGTAATGGGTCGCCAACTGGTCTTGCAATCCGGCTACGGCGATCGAGGCGAACATATCGTCGCCCTTGTATTCGATGCTGGGAGCCTGGTAGGTCCAGACTCCGAGGAGCGCTTCTTCCGACGGATAGGTCGGCGGTGTGGCCTCTTCCTGTTTCGCGGAGTGACTACCTCCTAAAAGTTGCTGGAGTTTTTCATTCATCGATTGTCCCGAAACAGCGATTGTCGCGCATACGACGAACAGGGCGGACAGACATAATGTACGTTTCATATCCGAATGGTTTTTATTTTTCCTGAATCAGAAGATCGATTTCCCGCAACCACAGGGTTGCCGTAGCGTCCGAAGGCATGCGCCAGTCGCCGCGCGGCGAGAGGGAGATGATGCCAACTTTCGGACCGTCGGGCATGGCCGAGCGTTTGAACTGCTGCGAGAAGAATCGCTGGAAGAATACCCGCATCCAGCGCAGGATCGTCGCCCGGTCGTAGCGTCCGTCGAACGCTGTTTCCGCAGCGAAGAGGATTTTTGCCGGGGAGTAACCGTTCTGGATGAAGTGGTAGAGGAAAAAGTCGTGCAACTCGTAAGGCCCTACCAACTTCTCGGTGTGCTGGGCGATTCCTCCCTCTTCGCCGGACGGCAGCAGCTCGGGGCTGATCGGCGTGGCGACCACGTCGAGCAGGATCTCGCGGATCGCATCGTCCTGACATACCTGGGCCATCCATCGTAGAAGCACCTGGATCAGGGTTTTGGGCAGCGAGGCGTTCAGACCGTACATCGACATCTGGTCACCATTGTAGGTCGCCCAGCCCAGTGCCAGTTCGCTCAGGTCGCCCGTGCCGAGGACCATGCCGTGCTCCATGTTGGCGATGTCCATCAGGATTTGTGTCCGCTCCCGGGCCTGGGCGTTTTCGTAGGCGGAAGATTGTTCTTCGGGGTTGAGTCCGATATCGGCGAAGTGTTGTTCGCAGGCTTTGCGGATGGAAATTTCGCGGGAAGTGATGCCCAGGCAGCGCATCAGGGCGATCGAGTTGCGGTAGGTGCGGTTGCTGGTGCCGAATCCGGGCATTGTGACGCCGATGATGCCTTTGCGGTCGAGCCCGAGGCGATCGAAAGTCCGCACGGCGATCAGTAGGGCCAGTGTGGAGTCCAAGCCGCCGGAAACCCCGATGACGACCTTTTTGCAATCGGTATGCTGCAGGCGCTGGGCCAGCCCCATCGTCTGAATGTTGATGATTTCACGACCCGATTCGTCCATCTCTTCGGGCGTTTGCGGCACGAAAGGATGGGAATTGAACTCCCGGTCGAGGGTGACGTTCGCGGGGTTTTCCGGCAGGGGAATTTCGACGATGATGCGCTCGGCGGGACGGTGCGGCGCGAAAGTCGTGGTACGGCGGCGCGAGTTGAGGAGCTTTTCGGTGTCTATGTCCGCGACGATCAACTGTTCCTCGGTCGAAAACCGTTCGGTGCGCCGCAGCATCCGGCCGCTCTCGACGATCAGGCCGTTGCCGCCGAATACCAGGTCGGTCGAAGATTCTCCGTAGCCGGCTGAACAGTAGATGTAGGCCGACTGGGTCCGGGCCGATTGCGATTTGACCAGCGTGAGCAGGTAGTTGTGCTTGCCCAGCACTTCGGGCGATGCCGAGAGGTTGAAAAGTATCTGGGCGCCGTCCACTGCCTGATGCAGCGACGGGGCGGCCGGAACCCACATATCCTCGCAGATTTCCACGCCGAACTTCACGCCTCCGATGTTGAAAAGCATGTTGCGGCCGAAGTCGGTATCCTGGCCGCACATCCGGATCGTGGCCAGGCCGATCTCTTCGCCCGACATGAAGCAGCGGGCCTCGTAAAATTCCGAGTAATTGGGAATATATGTCTTGGGGACCACGCCGTGAATACGTCCCTGAGCGAAAACTACCGCGCAGTTGTAGAGGGCATTGCCGTAAGTGACGGGCATACCGACGATGGCGACGATGGGCAGTTCGCGGGTCTGGGCGAGGATATAGCCCAAGGCCTGTTCCGCCGCATGGAGCAAGGCGGGTTGCTGGATCAGATCGCCGCAGGTATAGGAGGTGATGCATAGTTCTGGGAAGAGGATGATGCTTGCTCCCCGGTCGGCGCCCTTGCGGATCAATTCGGTGATATGTTGGGCGTTATAGTCGCAATCGGCGATCCGTACATGGGGAACTGCCGCCGCTACTTTCAGAAAACCAAATCTGTTCATACGATTTTTGCCGGTTTATTTTTTTCGTTTTCTGTCCCGAAGCGTATCGAACATCTTCGTACGGTCCGGGTATCGGAAAAACTCTCGGTTTGTTTTTTTGCGTTTTTTCGCTCGGCATGATCCGAACGGATTCGGCTTCGTGTCCGCCTGTCGAAAACGCTTGTTGTACAATATTTTTATTTTGTCCAGAGCTGGGCCAGGTTCAGGATCACCTGCATGGCTTTGTGCATGGTCGTCAGCGAGCAGTACTCGTAACGGCCGTGGAAATTCATGCCGCCGGTGAAGATGTTGGGGCAGGGGAGTCCCATGAAGGAGAGCCGTGCACCGTCCGTGCCGCCTCGGATGGGCTTCACGAGCGGTTCGACCCCCGCCATTTTCATTGCCTCGATCGCCTTGTCGATCACCTGCGGATGCGGTTCGACCATCTTGCGCATGTTGTAGTACGAATCCTTGAGCGTGAGGGTCAGTACCCCTTCGCCGTATTTGCGGGCGAGCAGATCGACGCACTCCTGCATGTAGTTCTTGCGGGCTTCGAAACGGGCGCTGTCGTGGTCGCGGACGATGTAGCTGATCTGCGCCTGATCGACCGTACCGTTGAGGGCGATACAGTGGTAGAAGCCGTCGTAGCCTTCGGTGTGTTCGGGTCGCTCCCAGGCCGGCAGCAGGGCGTTCAGCTCGCATGCTACCTGGATGGCGTTGATCATCTTGTCTTTGGCGTAGCCCGGGTGGACGTTGCGGCCCTGAATCTCGATCTTGGCGCTCGCGGCGTTGAAGTTCTCGTATTCGAGTTCCCCCTCGAAGCCGCCGTCCATCGTGTAGGCGAAGTCGGCGCCGAAGGCCTTGACGTCGAAGAAGTCCACGCCCCGGCCGATCTCTTCGTCGGGGGTGAAGCCGATGCGGATCTTGCCGTGCCGGAGCTCCGGATGTGCGAGCAGATATTCCGCAGCGGTCATGATCTCCGCCACGCCCGCCTTGTCGTCGGCGCCCAGCAGCGTCGTGCCGTCCGTGTGGATCAGCGTATGTCCCTTGAAGAAGCTCAGCTCCGGAAAGTCCGCGACTTTCATCGTCACGCCGGCGTTCAGCCGGATGTCCTTGCCGTCGTAATTCTCTATGACGTGCGGTTTCACGTCGGCGCCGCTCATATCGGGTGCGGTGTCCACGTGGGCGATGAATCCGATGACGGGGGCTTTTTCGCAGCCGGGCGTCGCGGGGATCGTACCCATGGCGTAGCCGTACTTGTCCACCGTGACCTCGGTGAGGCCCAGGGCCTTCATCTCTTCGGCCAGATAATCGAGCAGCACCCGCTGTTTCGCGGTCGAGGGGAAAGTTTCGCTCGACTCGTCGCTCTGGGTGTCGAACGAAACGTATTTCAGAAATCTGTCTTTGAGTTCCATAGTATATATCGTTGATTTTTTATTCTTCCTTTTTAGCGCGGAGCGAATGTACGGCGAAATAGATGATAAGCGCCAGATACATGCCTAGACCTACCCACGAGGCTGCGTTCGAACTGTTCCACTGCGTGAGTTTCCAGTCCACGTCGGCGAATTTCAGGATCGCTCCCACTACGCCCATCAGGGCGCCGCCTGCGATGAAGCCCGACGCGATGAGCGTACCCTGGCTCATACGTGCCTTGTTGAGCGCCTGATCTTTCGATCGGGTCGATACGAACCAGGCGATCAGACCGCCGATCAGCAGCGGAAGATTGAGCTGCAGGGGCAGGAACATGCCCAGTGCGAATGGAAGGGCCGGAATACCGATGCCGGTGAGTACCAGCGCGAGGACTGCGCCGCAGAAATAGAGTACCCAGGGAGCCGTTCCGCCCTGCATCAGGGGTTGGATCACGGCGGCCATGGCATTGGCCTGCGGAGCTTCCAGCGGGCTGCCGGGGCCGAAGCCGTAGGTTTTGTTCAGAATAATCATCACGCCTGCGACGGTAGCGGCCGAAACGAAGACGCCGAGGAATTTCCAGCTCTCCTGTTTTTTCGGCGTGGTGCCGATCCAGTAGCCGATCTTCAGGTCGGTGATGAAGCCGCCGGCGGTCGAGAGGGCCGTGCAGACCACGCCGCCAATGATCAGTGCGGCGGTCATGCCGGCCGTACCGTTCAGGCCGATGCTTACGAGTACCAGCGACGCGAGGATCAGCGTCATGAGGGTCATACCCGAAACGGGGTTGCTGCCGACGATGGCGATGGCGTTGGCTGCGACCGTCGTGAAAAGGAACGAGATGACGAAGACGATTAGCAGCGCCACGGCCGTCTGCCCCCAGTTGCCCAGAATGCCGAACTGGAAAAAGAAGAAGGTGGTGGCGAGCGCCGCGATCAACGTAGTGAGAATCGTGCGCATGGTCAGGTCGCGCTGGGTGCGCGGTACGTTCGTTTCGGCTTTTTTCTTGCCCGAAAACTCGCTGACGGCGAGCCCCATCGCCTGTTTGATGATGCCGCTCTGACGGATGATGCCGATAAGCCCGGCCATGGCGATTCCGCCGATACCCAGCGGACGACCGAAGGTCTGGTACAGCTCTTCGGGGGACATGCCTGCGCCCGTGGCGGTCGAACCGACCACCGGAACGACGAGCAGCCAGATCAGGAACGAACCGGCGGCGATGATGGCCGAATATTTCAGTCCGATGATGTAACCCAGGCCGAGCACCGCAGCACTCGTATTGACTTTGAGCAGGGTTTTGAACTTATCGGCGCAGAGGGTGCCCCAAGCCGTCATGCGGGTCGAGATCTCTTCCGTCCAGAGGCCGAAGGTGCTCGCTGCGAAGTCGTACAGACCGCCCACCAGTCCGGCTACGGCCAGCAGCTTGGCCTGATTGCCGCCTTTTTCGCCCGATACGAGCACTTCGGTCGTGGCCGTCGCCTCCGGGAAGGGGTACTTGCCGTGCATCTCCTTGACGAAATATTTGCGGAAGGGGATGAGCAGCACGATGCCCAGGATACCGCCCAGTACCGACGAGAGGAATACTTTGTAGAATGCGGTTTCCAAACCGAGGATGTAGAGCGCCGGCAGGGTGAAGATCGCTCCGGCGACGATGATGCCCGACGAGGCGCCGATCGACTGTATGATGACGTTCTGTCCCAGCATGTTTTTTTTGCCCAGCATGTTGCCGACGCCTACGGCGATAATGGCGATCGGTATGGCTGCTTCGAACACCTGGCCGATGCGCAGGCCCAGATAGGCTGCGGCGGCGGAGAAGAGAACGGCCATCAGCAGGCCCATCGTAACCGAATAGGGAGTGACCTCCTTCGGCTTGGCGTCGGCCGGCATCATCGGGACGTACTCTTCGCCCGGTTTGAGTTCGCGGTACGCGTTGTCGGGCAGAGATTGAGAGGGTTTGGTTTGTTCCATTGCGTATGTAGGTTTTCGTTAAAATTTCGAGGCAACTTACAAAAGTAGGTTTTTCTTTCAGAAAATCAAACGCAATGGCTCCTAAAAATGCGGCAATTCGTATTGCCGGGGCATTTTTCGGTTCCGGTCGTCGAAAAGATGATTATCGCCCGGCGGCATGCGATGGCGCGGAATCCCTGGGTCGGAGCCGGCGTTTCGCTGCGCCGGCAGAAGGTCATATCCGGCGGATGAAATCCGCCATGACCGACACTAACTTTTCGGAAACAGGCGCGGCAGCATCCATATAAATAGTCGTTTTTTGCCGTTGAGGATCGGTCACTTCGCTCTGTTTCAGCAGGTGGGTCATCCCTTCGATGATGACTTTGTCGGCGTCGGGCCGGGCTTGGGCCAGAGCTTCGGCATTGTCGGCGGATATCTGGATGTCGTTGTCGCCATTGACGATCAGGACCGGCTGTTTTACCTGCCGGATCACTTCGCGCGGGTCGTATTGCATCCACGAGATCAGGTAAGGCTGTACGGAAGGTCGGAAGATACCTTGTAAAATTGCGGGAATATCTTCGGTCGTTTTCCCTTGTTTGAGCCGGGAGAGGATGGACTGTACGTTGAGGATGAGTCCGGGATTGTAGGAGATCAGTTCGCGGGTGAGCTGGAATTGCAGGATTTCGTCGATCGGGTAGCCGGCTCCCGCCAGCGAGATGACGGCCGCGACGTCGGGCGATTCGGTCGCTGCGACCAATGCGACGAGCGAACCTTCGCTGTGCCCGGCAAGGATGATTTTTCGGAAGCCGCGCTCCTTGAGGTAATCCGTCAGGGCTTCGGCGTCGGCGATGTAGTCGGCCAGGCGCAGCCGGTCTTCCTGTTTGTAAAGTTCCGGATCTTGGTAACGGCTGCCTCCGATGCCCTGTTTGTCGTAGCGGAGCGAGGCGATTCCCTCTTTTTCGAGCGCACGGGCGAGCATGTAGTAGGTGTTGGTTATTAGGCCCGAGCCGCTGTTGCCGTTGCGGTCGGTCGGTCCCGAGCCGGCGATGATCAGCACCGCTGCGTCGCTTCCTTCGTCGGGTACGGTCAGCGTTCCGGAGAGTTTGCCCCAGGAACGGGAAACCGAGATTTCCTCCTCTTTGGACTGGGAGGGAAGCGCCGCAAGCAACAGCAGTCCGGCGATGAGGTATCTGAATGTTTTCATGGTCGCTGTGTTTGTTAATCGAATCGTTACAGGAGATCGGCGAGCCTCTCCAGTCCGATGCTGTGCGATCCTTTGACCAGGATCAGGGCCTGCGATACGGGATGTTTCCGGAGCTCTGCGGCCAGTACTTCCTGCGACGGGTAGAGAGTCGTGTCGGCGGGTCGGGATTCCAGGCTGCGGTAAGCCTTCGCGAAATGCGGTCCGACCAGCAAGATACGGGCATCGGGAATTTCGGCGGCGAGGGAGATGATATGGCGGTGTTCCGCATCCGACCAGTCGCCCAGTTCCAGCATATCGCCGAGGATCAGTATCTTCCGGGTGCAGCCTTCGAGCGGTTCCTGCCGGAAGTTGACGAGCGATGCCTGCATGCTCGAGGGATTGGCGTTGTAACAGTCGAGAATCAGGGTATTCTGCCCGGTGCGTATTTTTTGTGAGCGGTGGTTGTCGGGCCGATAGGAGCCTACGGCATAGCGGATGCGTTCGTCGTCCACGCCGAAATAACGCCCGACGGCGACCGCCGCAGCGACATTGAAGCGGTTGTAGTCCCCTTCGAGGTGGTGCTCCACGCCGTCGGCCAGCGTGGTCGGGTAACACTCCGCAGCCAGCGTTTCGCGTTCGGCCGCCATGGACATCAGGACCGGGTCGTTGGCAGGAACGAAAACGCGCCCTCCGGTCCGGGCGAGCCAGTCGTACAGCTCGCCTTTCCCGCGCCGGACACCCTCCGGGCCGCCGAAGCCTTCCAGGTGGGCTCGTCCGATGTTGGTGACGATGCCGTAGTTGGGTTCCGCGATCGAGCAGAGCAGGGCGATCTCCCCGCACGCGCTCGCACCCATCTCCACGATGCCGAACTCCACGTCGCGGGTCATTGCCAACAGGGTCAGCGGTACGCCGATGTGGTTGTTCAGGTTGCCCCGGGTGGCATAGACTTCGTATTTCTCGGCCAGTACGCGGCTGACCAGCTCCTTCGTGGTGGTTTTGCCGTTGCTGCCCGTGATGGCGAGGATCGGCAGCCCCAACTCCCGGCGGTGTTCCCGGGCGAGGGTTTGCAAGGTTTGCAGTGCGTCGTCCACGACGATCAGACGGTCTGCCTTGTCGGGGCGGGTGTTCGGGAGCGAGGGATCGTCCACGACGGCGTATGCCGCCCCCTTTTCGAGGGCGTCGGCTGCGAAGCGGTTGCCGTCGAACGACGCCCCCCGGAGTGCGAAGAATACGGAGTCGGGCTCGATACGGCGGGAGTCCGTCGAAATGCGCGGATGGCGCAGATACAGTTCATACAGGGATGACATCGGGGAAATCGAATATTTGGTCATGTTTTCCTTGTCCAAAAGAAGAGCGGAACGCTTGCCGATGGGAAGCCCGGCGAGGGGCATTTGCCTTTTCGGAAATCCCGGCGGCTCCGGAACCCGCGTCGGAGCGGAAATGTTGTGGCCCTTAAATATGTTTGTCGCCTTCGTTGTATTTCACTTCGTCGATGAACTTCTTGATGTTCTGTTCCTCGCTGCGCGGACAGATCAGCAGCACGTCCTCCGTATCCACCACGATGTACTCCTTCAGGCCGTTGATGACGGCTACTTTGCCTTCCGGGAGGGAGACGATGCAACTGCGGGTATTTTCGTCCGTATAGCATCCCTTCTCGGGTTTGGCGTTGGCGTAACGGTCCTTGCGGGCGTGCTGGTAGAGCGAGCCCCAGGTCCCCACGTCGCTCCAGCCGAACTCTCCGCGGCGTACATAGACGTTGTTCGCCTTCTCCATCACGCCGTAGTCGATCGAGATGGAGCGGCATTCGGAGAATACCCGGGCGATGGCTTCCGCTTCTTCTGAAGTGCCCAATACCGGCTGGATGTCCGAGAAGAGGGCGTGGTGCTCGGGCAGGTAGGTGCGCACCGCTTCGATGATGTCGCCGACTTTCCAGACGAAGATGCCGGAGTTCCAGAGAAATTCGCCGCATTGCAGGAACGTCTGCGCCAGCTCCAGGTTGGGTTTTTCGGTGAAACACTTGACCTTGCTGATGGTCCGGTCGTCCGATACCTGGATATAGCCGTAGCCCGTTTCCGGACGGGTGGGCTTGATGCCGACGGTCATCAGAGCCGCCCGGTCGTCGATGAAGTCGAGGCATTCGCCGATGATGGCGCGGAAATCCTCCTCGTTGAGGATCAGGTGATCCGCCGGGGTGACGATCATCTTCGCTCCCGGATCGCGCTTCTGCAGTCCGTAGGCTGCATAACAGATGCAGGGAGCCGTGTTGCGTCCGACGGGTTCGCAGAGTACCTGTTCCGGCCCGAGTTCCGGGATTTGTTCCAGCACGAGGTCTTTGTAGCGGGCGTTGGTCACGACCAGGAAATTTTCAGCCGGAGCCAGTTTTTCGAAACGCTCGTACGTCATGCGTATAAACGACTTGCCGGTGCCGAGGATATCGAGGAATTGCTTGGGCTTGGATTGGCGGCTTTTGGGCCAGAAGCGGCTGCCGATGCCGCCGGCCATGATGACGCAATAGGTATGTTTGTCCATGATGAGTTGTCGCTGCGGTTTGTTTTTGAATGATTTCAGAATTTACGGCCGGCATCGCCGGATCGATCCATTAGACAAAGATAGCTAAAATTATTCTCGGATGAAAATTAAATATTGTTCGGTATGTTTTTGAAATGCGGATATTTGTCGGCCAGGGAAATTTTACGGATGATACGGACGAATCGTACAACGAACTATCCGGCACTTGGGAAAAAGTGCCGGATAGTGGACGTGGAGTCGAGAGATGCGGTTTACCGCAGTACGACGGTGATCGACATCGGACCGTGCGCCCCGAAGACCAGGGCCTGTTCGATATCTGCGGTTTTCGACGGTCCGGACATGAAGTATCCGTATTCGAAGTCGTCCAATTCCGGTCGGGCGAGAGCCTCGTGCATCGTATCGACCAGCGCATCGCGCGGGATGAGGATCATCAGGGCCGTGGCACCGAAATAGAGGGCTTTGTGGCGGATATCCTGCCGGATCCATACCGCGCCGTTTTCCGCCACGCCGAAACAACCGTCGATTACGCCCAGGTCGATATCGATCAGCTTCCGGGCGTCGTCCACCGTGTCGGGGTTGATAGTGGCGTGTGCTTCGGGCAGGACGGAGGCGATGGTTTTGGCGTCGGGATAGTATCGGCGGATCAACTCTGTAAGGGGGTTCCCGTCTGCCGCGACGACCTGCCCGCCGGCCGCTTTCACGGCTTCGGCGAAGGCGGCCGTGCGATCTTCGAACCGCAGCGGAGTGAAGTCGAAAGCGGGGTAATCGACCGGAGGCATGGCGGCTCCGGCGATGCGGTTCAGTATTATTTCTTTGCTGTTCATCGTTCGGTCGGTTTTTCGGATTTGACTTTGCCCGCTTTCCACCGGGCGTTGAAGGTGCTTCGGGCGAAGTGGGGTATGTCGCGCCCGTAAGCATACCAGGGGTTCAACTTGTTGTTGAGTACGAAGCGGGGCAGGTATTCCGCGATGCGGGCCGCTCCGACAGCCGCGTAAAAACGGCCCGGACCGCCCATGGCGAAGTCCATACCTTTGACCATGAACTTTTTGTGCCAGTCGATCAGGTTCTTTTCGCCCATCTCCTGCCGCCACGCGTAGATCTGTTCTCCGAGGTCGATCTTGGCCGGGCATACGTCCGAGCAGGAGTAACAGAGCGAGCAGCCCGAAACATTGCCGCCGTACCGTTCGGGCGAACGGAGCATACCCAGGTTGATACCCAGCGGTCCCGGGATGAAATACGAGTAGGAGTAACCGCCCGATCGCCGGTAAACGGGACAGGTGTTCATGCAGGCGCCGCAGCGCAGGCATTTGAGCATGTTGCGGTGCGCCGCGTTAGCCAGGGATTCCGTACGGCCGTTATCGACGATGATGACGTGGATCTGTTTGCCCGGTGCGGGACGTCGGTAGAGCGAGGTGTAGGCCGTTACGGGCTGTCCGGTGGCCGAGCGGGCCAGCAGGCGGGTGAAGACGGCGAGCGCCCGGTAGTCGGGGATCACCTTTTCGAGCCCCATGATGGCGATGTGCAGGTCGGGGAACGAAGTGCCGAGGTCCGCGTTGCCCTCGTTGGTGCAGACGGCGAACGCCCCGGCTTCCGCCACGGCGAAATTGACGCCCGTCATGGCGATGTCGGCGCCGAGGAACTTGGAGCGCAGGTGAATCCGGGCCTGGTGCGTGAGATAGGTCGGGTCGCTGTTGCCGGGTTCGGTATGCCACACTTTTTCGAAGAGGGCGCCGACCTCTTCGCGGCGGACGGCGATCGCGGGTAACACGATGTGGCTGGGCGGCTCGTGCAGCAACTGCATGATGCGTTCCCCCAGGTCGCTTTCTACGGCATCGACGCCGCGCTGGAGCAGATAGGGCGTCAGTCCGCACTCCTCCGACAGCATCGACTTGCTCTTGATGAGGTTCTTGCCGCCGTGAGCCGAAACGAGCTCCCAGACCGTGCGGTTCATCTCGTCGGCATCCGCAGCCCAGTGGACGACGATGCCGTTGGCGGTGGCGTTGCGTTCGAACTCTTCGAGGTAATGGGCCAAGTGGCTCAGCGTGTGGCGTTTGATCTGTGACGAAGCTTCCCGCAACGCCTCCCATTCGGGAACTTCGTGCATCATTCTGTCGCGCTTGGCGCGTACGGCGAACAGGGCTTTGTCGTGCCAGGCGGTGCGCGGTGCGTCGGCGATGAATTTCGCCGCGGCTTTGGAGTGGCTGCTCATAGTGTCGAGGTGAGGATTTGTACGATGTGCAGGGTGCGGATCGGGAGTTTGTCGTGGTCGATGATGCCCTGCATGTGCATCAGGCACGAACTGTCGGCGCCGGTGATGTATTCGGCGCCCGTGGAGAGATGGTCGCGTACTTTGTCGCGTCCCATGCAGGTTGAAACGGCGTTCTCCTCGACGGAAAACATACCGCCGAAGCCGCAGCACTCGTCGATGCGCGAGGGTTCGGCGATTTCGATGCCTTCGACCATCGTGAGCAGATCACGCAGTTTCGAGAAGCGGGGCTGGTTGAGCTCGCTCGGCGAACCGAGCCCGAGCTTGCGCAATCCGTGGCAGGAGTTGTGGATGCTCACCTTATGCGGGAAACGGGCCGGGAGCGAGGCCGGTTTTACGACGTCGTGTACGAATTCGCAGATCTCCCAGATGCGGGAGTCGATGCAGGCGTGTTCGCGGTAGTTGTCCAGCAGGCGGGGGTATCCCTCCTTGACGAAGACCACGCAACTGGCCGAAGGCCCCACTACGTAGTCGTATTTGGCGAAGAGCGCTTCCATCCGCTCGGCCAGGGCCTTGGCGTCACGCTCGTAGCCCGCATTGGCCATCGGCTGGCCGCAACAGGTCTGATCGAGGGGATAATCTACCTCTACGCCCAACTGCGTGAGCAGCTTGTAAGAGGCTTCGCCCACCTCGGGATAGAGCGCGTTGATGTAACAGGGAATGAAAAGTCCAACTTTCATCGGTCGTGTGTGTTTAGAAGCTGTTTGCCGAAAAAGCAACAAACAGGATTCCAAAGTTAACTTTTTTCTGAAAAATATGGATGTTGAGGGTGAAAATAGCTTCCGGCAATTTTTTTCGATGTGCATTTTACGACGGTCGTGTGCGTGTAACCGATAGATTTTTCCTATATTTGCCTACTAATAGGTGGACTAATTCTTTTACAAATGCGGATACGACTTTTCACGATACCGAATTTATTGACCCTCATGAATCTGCTCTGCGGGTCGTTTGCCGTCGTGGCAGCACTGATGTACAATGATTTGACGCTCGCTTTCTGGCTGATAGTCGCGGGAATCGTGTTCGATTTTTTCGATGGTTTCGTGGCCCGTCTGTTGCATTCGTCTTCGGCGATCGGGGTGCAGCTCGATTCGTTGGCGGATGTCATTACTTCGGGACTGGCTCCTGCCGCAGTGCTCTGGCAGGTTTGCCTGCAGACCGAACCTTGCTGGCTGCCGGAGGGCTGGAAGCTCGGGTATGGCGTGTTCGTCCTGGCGGCGTTTTCTGCGCTGCGTCTGGCCAAGTTCAACATCGACGAAACGCAGACGGTCGAATTCTGCGGACTTCCGACGCCCGCCGGATCGCTTCTCTGCGCTTCGCTCGGCATGCTGTGGCAGCAGGGAATGCTCGCTCTCTCTTCGGACGGGGTGTTGCTAGTCGCCGTGCTGACCTCCCTGCTCCTCGTTTCTCCGATCCGCATGTTCGCTCTCAAGTTCCACGGCTTCGGTTGGCGCGGAAACGAGGTGCGATACCTCTTTCTGCTGGCGAGTATCGTGTTGATAATTATACTTCGTACATACGCTATCCCGGTAATTATCGTTTTATATATCGTCGTGTCGGCGGTTCGCTGGCTCTGCATGCGCTCGGGAAATCCCGATAAAGCACCGAAAGCCTGATTTTTTACTATCTTTGCCGCGATTTGCGCGTACGTATTCCGATGTTTCCGAAGGTGTTGAAAAAAATTCTGTGGATTTTGCTGTGGGGAGGGCTGTTGGCCTTTCCGACGTTGGAGGCATCCGCTCAATTCGACGCCAGCGCGATTCTGCGAAATCAGAACAATCAGAATCCGAACGACCCGAATAATCCGAACAATATGCTCGGCAGCAACCCGTTCCAGACGCAGAACGGCGAGGAACAACCCGCCATGCCGACCGATTCGACCAAGAAAAAGCGGATTCGAAAGCCTCTCGAATCCTATTTTTTCAACGATTCGATCCGTGCGCTGCCCAACTTTTCGTGGACGATCTCGCGGGACTACAACCAGGTGCATATCAATCCGCTCGATACCACGCTCGCCACTTTCCGCATCGACTACCCGTTTTATAAGGAAGGCGTCGGCCATGCTGCCGTGGGTGCGTTGGGACAGGCTTCGTTACCGTACAACTACTTCGAACGGCCTCAATACCGCAACTTCTCTTTTGCCGAAGGGTTCGATGTCTATACCTATCGCATGGAAAACGTCCCCTTCTACAACCTCAAACGGCCGTATTTTCACTTCATGTACCTTGAGTCTGGACAGAAGAAGTTCCGGGAGGAGAATTTCAGCCTGACGCTGGGGCATAATATTTCGCCGACTACCGGCTTCAACGTCAATTATCGGTCGCGCGGTACCAAGGGCCTTTACGAGTGGTCCCGTACCAAGAACCACAACCTTTCGGTCGCCGTTTCGCATACGGGAAAGCGTTATTCGGTGCATGCCGGATTCATCAACAACCACATCGAGACGCGTGAGAACGGCGGCGTGGTGGGTGAATGGGCGATTCGGGATACGACCTTCGAAATGCCGTCGGGCGTGCCGATGAAACTGACCTCTTCGGAAGCCACCAATACTTACCGCAACAATGCGTTCTTTGTCGAACAGTCGTACGGTATTCCGTTGCTGCCGGTTACCGAAAGCGACTTTTCGATCGCCAATCTGCCTGCCGTATTCATCGGTCATTCGTTCGAATACAACTCCTGGAGCAAGGTTTATAAGGATATTCGGGGAACCTATACCGACGACCGTTACGAGCGAGATGCAGATGGTAATTTTGTGCCGCAGGATGGACTCGAATATTACAAGAACTGGTTCATCAATCCCACGCAGACGCGCGACTCGATCTATGAGCGGGTGATTTCCAACCGGGTGTTCATTCAGGCGCAGCCCTGGGATCGTAACGGCGTGGTCGGTACGGTGAACGGAGGTGTAGGACTCGACCTGCACACCTATTCGCAGTTCAGGTTGGATTCCTACCTGAACGGTAAGTACGACAAGGTGGGTAAAAGCAGTTACTTCGTGTATGGATCGGTCGAAGGAAAGATCAAGAAATATGTCGATTGGGGAGCTGACGCCAAGTTCTACCCGTCGGGATATCGCGGCGGTGACGTTTCGTTCGGGGCCAACCTGACCCTGACGGGATATATCCGCAAACGTCCCCTGATTCTCGAAGGGCGTTTCCGTATGGAAACGCGTTCGCCGGATTACTGGCAGGAGAATCTATTCTCTAACCACTACGTGTGGTTGACTCCTTTGCGCAAGGAGAATGAAACTCGTTTCGAAGTTGCTTTCCGTGTCCCCGATTATGCGTTCGAGGTCGGTGTGTGGCAAGGCATTGTCACCGATAAGATTTATTACGGCGCCGACAGCCAGATAACGCAGGACAACGGAACCGTCAGCGTGACGAGCGTGTACGCCCGCAAAGATTTCCGGATCGCCGGACTTCATTTGGACCATAAGGTTTTGTTGCAGTGGAGTACGAATCATAGTGTCATACCTGTTCCGCTCGTCAGCGCCTTCCTCTCGTATTATTACGAGTTTTGGGCGGTGCGCGACGTGCTCCGGGTGCAGTTCGGTGTCGATGGCCATTTCAATACGCGCTACTATGCGCCCGGCTACAACCCTGCGCTCTCGGAGTTCTTCAATCAACGGGAAATCGAGGTGGGGAATTATCCCTACATGGATCTTTTCCTGATGGGCAAGTGGAAGAGAATGCGGATATTCCTGAAATATCAGCATATCAACCGGGGCCTGTTCGGAAACGGCGAATATTTCGCGATTGCGAAGTACCCGCTCAATCCGGGCATGTTCAAGATGGGTATCTCGTGGGGTTTCTATGATTAGCGTACTGTACGGCACAGGAAGCTGCCTGCAAAAGCAAGTTTTATGTTAAAGAAAACCTGTTTAATTTTCGTATTTTTAACATTACAGACCACTTTTTACGGATTCAACGCCGATTTTTCGACGTCGTCCGAAGCGGGGATTACCCTGGAGGAGAAAATGGAAGCCCGGTATGTGATCTCTCCCTACGATCACGTAATTCGGAATATCAGCGAGCGGGAGGGGAACGACTGGCGCCTGATGAGTGCTATTGCCTATCACGAGTCGCGTTTCAAAGCCGATATAGTTTCCCGCCGTGGAGCGAGGGGGCTGATGCAGATCATGCCTGCAGTGGCCCGGCAGTTCGACGTAGCCTCGGAAGAAGCCTTGCTCGATCCGGAAACCAATGTATTGCTGGCCAATAAAGTGTGGAATCGGATCGATTCGACGCTCGACCTGCCGGCGGGAATTTCCGAGAAAGACCGAATGAGCCTGATCCTGGCCTGCTACAACGGTGGAATCGGTCATGTCAATGACGCCCGGCGGCTGGCCCGTGTGAACGGTGAAGACCCCAATTCCTGGGAGGTGGTGCTCCGCTACCTGGAACTCAAGGCCGATCCCGCCTATTACCAGCATGAGGTCGTGAAATGCGGTAAATTTACCGGTTACCGTCAGACGCGGGCTTTCGTGCAGGACGTAATGAATCGTTATAATAAGTATTGCCGGATCACTCAACTCTGATCCGGAGGGCGCCGAGAGGGTAAGTCCGATAGCAAAACAAAAAAGCAGGGAATCATTCCCTGCTTTTTTGTTAGAAATAGCTGCATTCACCGACTGTCCTTTGTCGTCCGTCCGATCGGAGGAATAGTCTGACGGCGAATATACCTATTCACCGGTTTTGTCCAGCCGGTCGTAAATCAGTTCGAGGTCATCGACGACGAGCACGCTCGAGGTGCTTCCGATGAAATAGTCGCCCCAACGGGAAGCCGAGCAGACGACGACGATATGGGTCGGTTTGCGGTCTGTCGCCACGTACTTCAGCGGTATGGTAAACTCCTGCCATTCGGAGTAGCTGGCGGTGAGCGGCAGTTGTCCGTAGCCGATTACGGCCGGACTCGTCGGATCGAAGAACGAACTGGGGTTGCGGGTGTCGATCGCAATCGGGTTTTCGGCCGATCCGAACTGTTCTCCCTGCGAGATGCCGTACTCTTCCGGGGTCCAGGTGCCGACGGCGATGTAGATCATGCCGTTGTCGGGATCGCCGACCTTGAGGTTCATCCCCGGCGGCTGGGTGCTGCCCACGTTGGTCAGCATTCCCTGGTTGTATTTGAACCAGCCGTGCAGAGCCGTCGGACGGGCTTCGAAAGGTTGTCCGAAGCAGACGATACCGTGCGTGAGATTTCGGATTCCGTAGAATATGCCTGTAAAGAGATTGCCGGCGGCCAATTTGTAAACGCCGACCAGACCTGCGAGCTTCGACGAAAGCTGTGCGGCATAGATGCCCGATGTGCCGGGACGCACGTCCGTCGTCTTGTCGGTCGGAGTAGCGTTGCCGATGCTGGCGCCTTTGTTGCCTGAATTCCAGAAGTGAATGCCGTCGGCCAGGTAGGGATAGACGACTTTGTCGATCGTTTCCCACTCTTCGAAACCTCCGTTCGGGAGTTGTGGTGCTGCTTCGGTCGTGACGCTTGCTACTTCCGTTTCGTTGCTGCCGGAGTAGGCGACTACTTCGTATTGGGTTTCCGGGGTAAGTCCCGTGATACAGGTGTCGAATGCACCGCCCGAGATGTTGATTTGCTTCTTATCGACTTCGGTCCACGCCTCGTCGCCGGTCTTGCGATAACGGAATCCCAGTTCGTCCGCGCTGTTGCCTTCGGCATAGGCCCAGATGACCCCGCTCCAGGCATCGACCTGCGTGAAGCGTACCTTGGTATCGGTAGCTTCGACGTAAAGCGACCATTTCTCTTCGAAGTCGTGGTAAGCGACGTAAACGTAGCGGACCGATTCGAACGAAGTCAGCTCGTCGATCGGAGGTGTCATCGTGGTAATGTCCGCCGGGCCGAGTTTCAGCCGTGTGACCTTGAGGTCGCTCAAATCGGTTCCTTCCGGGACGTATGCTTTCGCTGTAAGTTGATCGACGTCGATTTCTGCGGCACCGATTTGCGATTCGACTTCGAAATAACGCTCGATCTTCTGGTCCGCCACGATCGTCCATTCGTAATCCTGATAAAACGAAAGGGTGATGTATAGCGGAGTCCGCAGGTCGAATGTTCCCGAAAGGGGTTTCGACGACCGGGCATTTTCGGTGACCGATATTTTGTCGATCTTTACGTTGGAGATGTCGGTTTGTTCGTCCAAATGAAGTGTGACGATTCGTTCCTGGGTATTGATATCTTCGGGTGCGCAGGTGAAACCTTCGCCTTCGACACCGAGGATTTGCAGCGTGACGACCGGATATGGAATCGAATTTTCGATGCAGGAGGTCAGCAGCAGGAGTATGCCGATAAGTATATGTCGGAGATGTTTCATCATGCTTTGTTGGCTTTCTTGTTCCATAGATGAACGGTAACGCCGATGCGGATATTGAGCAGGTTGAGCCGGAACCGCATTTTCGAAGCGGTTCGTTGCCCGATCTCGTTGCCGTCGGCATCTTTCTGTTTGATCTTGGTGTATTCGATACCGCCCAGTCCGAAGGAAATGGTGCTGCACACGTTCGGGAAGATATAAACCGCCAGACCCGGGTTGAACCCGAGCGACAGTTTCAGGTCGTCGCTGAACGTGCTTCTGAGGGTGCCTTCGGTTTCGTAGGTAAACTCCGAATTACCGGTCTTCATCGAAAGATCTACTTCACCGAAAAGCCCGAAGTGTCCTTTGCTGTCCAATCCCGCATAGGAGCGGAAATAGAGGCCGACCGACAGTGCACTGCTTTGCAGGTGGAGGTTTTTGAAGGCCAGATTGACGTCGTTTTGCTCTCCCAGATTGAAATTGCCCGTGTCCAGCGTTCCGTTGATGTTGGTGTATCCGAAACGGACGCCGGCCGACATGTTGTCCTTGAAGAAGTAGCCTACAGAGGGGTTGATGGTGAAGATACTGCCGTTCAGATTCAGGTTGTCCAGGATCAGCAGGTAGTCCGTGTCGTCGCTTGAGAGGGTGCCGTAAGATACGGTGAGGCCCAGGGCGATTTCACCTGCATAGGCGAATTTGATTTTGTTGATTTCACGGTCGATTCTCCGTTTCATCGGCAGGAATCGTTGTTTCCGACGTACCGGGGAAACCGAGGTCGGCATCGATGCGGACGAGTCGCTCAGATCGGCGTAGAACGTCGGGGCCGGAAGTTCCTCGATGACAGGGACGGTCGTCGGAACCGGAGTGGCGTAGAGGCTGTCCTGCAAGCGGGAAGACGGAATTGCCTCCAGGGATGTCGGTTCCTGGGCTCGGAGCATGGAAACCGTTGCGACGGCTATCAGTATGGTAAAAATCAGTCGTTTCATCGTATTTCCGCGTTATAGATAGAGAGATATACCCAGCCCGATCGACAGGATATTGACTTTGAAATTCATCAGGCTCGAAGTTCGCTTTCCGACGGTTACCTGGTTGTGTACCTGGCGTGTCCGGGTGTAGGAAAGACCCATTACGCCGACATTGACTTCGAAAGCTACGTTGTTGGTGGCGAAGGCTACCAGGCCGGGCGATATGCCGATCGAGGCGGAGAAATTGGTTTCGTAAGTGCCCCGGATCGGGGAGTCCGCAGCGAACCGGGACTGGCCGCCGCCCAATGTCAGGCTGGTTTCGTTGAACAGGGCGAAGCGCTTGTTTTGTCCCAGAGGGATGTACTGACGCCAGATGAAAGCTCCGGAGTAGTTGTGTTGCAGTGCGTTGTAGAAATCGACACCGAGGTCGATGTCGCTGCCCAGTTTGATGCTGCCGCTATCTATGCGGAGCAATGAGCGGGAATAGATGAATTTGACGCCGATAGCCATGTTGTCCCGGATCGCGTAGGCGATCAGGGGGGTGACTTTGAAGGTGTAGCCGTCTGAGTTGATATCTTCGATTACCAGAAACGTGTAATCTTTGTTCGTGTGGGTAGAGTAGGAGGCGGAGGCTCCGAAAATCCATTGTCCCCGGGGGACGAACTGGTTGGACATGGAAGTCAGGCCCCGTTCTGCGCGAGGATCGGCCTTACGCTCCGGGGCGGATTCCATCGGAGCAGGCGATTGTGCATCGGTCCGAAGCGGATGTTCGGGCCGAGGGCTTTCGGAGCCCGTGTTCACGGTTTCCGAAGAATCGGGTTGCGGTATTGCCGAATCAATCGCAGGTCCCGGAGCGGCCTGCGATTGATTGCTTGCAAAACATAGACACAGTGACAGTGTCAGTGTCAGGATGGCGACGGTTCCTCGCATGAAAATCAATATACAAATTCGATGTCGTCGATATACATTCTGCTCTCCTTGTTCCCTTCCATGTAGTCACCGCGGTAGCTCGCCGAGGCTGTTACCATCAGGTAATTGGGCTTTTCATCACTGCGGTATTTGATGGGAATTACGATCTTTTTCCAATCGCTTTGGGAGGTATCGTTGAGCCAGTCCCCGTGGCCGTAGATGGGGCCTTCGGGCAGGCTTTCCTGGGAAGGATCGAAGAAGGTGCTCTGGTCGTTCGTGTCGATCTTGTGGTAGGAGCTCCATTTGCCCATGCAGACGAAGAAGCGGGCCTTGTCGCCGGACCCGACCGTCCCTTTGTACCAGAATGTGATCGCTTTGGGACGGGCGTTGAAGGTGAACGGACGACCCATATACACATCGCCTTTGGTGATGTTGTGAACACCGCCGAAGGCTCCGATGAAGAGGTTGCCGGCAGCGATTACGCCGAAAGCGCTCTGGGTCTTGAGCAGGGCGGACTTGCTCCCGGTCGATCCCGGACGGGGATCGTCTGCGGGTTCGGTCACCACGATACCGGCGGCATTGGCACCGGGGTTACCCGTACCCCAGAATCCGGTATAGCCTGTACCCATGCCGTTCGAGCCGATTTCGTCCGCCGAGCAGGGGTACCAGGTTTTGCTGTTCGTCCAGGTTTCGAATCCCGCATTGGGAAGCTGAATGCCCGTTGCGGCCGAGAAATTGTGTATCTCGCCCGTTTCCGCATCGTTGATGAGCAACTGGTATTCGTAATCGCGGTCTGCGGCGAAGTCGATGGCTTGTGCCGTATAGGTATAGTCGGCACCCGCAACGGCGGTTACGGTCTTCCACTCACCGAAGGCAGGCGACTCCGCCAGGCGTTCGCGTTCGCGGTAACGTACTTTGACGTTGGTGAGCGCCGGATCGGTGACGATTACCTGAAAATCGGCCGTATTGAGCCAGAGGTCGTACACCGCCAGGTCGGTGAGTCCGGGTGTTGCGATGCGGGCTTTGCCCGTACCTTCGGCTTGTGCGACGTCGGTCATCGTAAATTCTACTTCGTGAATGCCGCCGGCGAACGTGGAGAAGAAGGTTCCGCCGAGGGAGAGTTTGCCGCTGTTGTCGTCGGTCTTGGTGTAGCTGATGCCTTTGGCTGCGGCTTCCGGAAGCAGCGCGCCGTCGCTCAACACCTGGATCGTTTCGTCGTTGGCCTTGATGGAGATGCCCGAAAGCGCCTGTACCGAGGATACTGCGAACGAAATGTCGTCCGTGTTGAATCCGATTACCGAGTTGATGTCGAATCCGTCGCCCTTGATCGTCGGCTGCGGGCTGAAGATGAAGGGATCTTCGTGGATCTCTCCGTCCTGATCGACCTGTACGGTGATGCCCAGGTAACCGTTCGGAGTCTTCGAATACTTGAATGTCAGCGTATAAAGATTGCCGCTTTCGGGTGTCGGAATGACTCCGGTTTTAGAAACGCTACCCAACTCCGTGCTCGAGCTGTAAAAGCCCCAACTCAGGTTGTGAACATCTTCGGGCAGCAGGTAATAACCCGTTGCGTTCTCGGTGTATTTGAGCGTCGGTACCGAGCCGTTTTCAGCTTCCGTTTTGGAGAAGGTGTCGATGGCGCTGACGTAAGCCTTGAATCCCGGATCCATTTTGTCCAGAATCGTCTGATCGAAGACGACTTTGACGCCGATGTTGGTGGTTGGGCAGACTACCTCTTTGAGGACGGTCTGTTGGGGTTCGATATCGACGTCCAATTCGCCGTAATAACTCTTGTTGGTGAAGGTCGCCTGGCTCTGGTCCCCTGCTTCCACTTTGATACGGTAGGACCCTGCCACCAGGTAGAAATCACCCGGAGCTTCCGTAGCCGGCTGGTATTTGCGGATCAGCTTCTCTTCTCCGTTTTCGATCTTATAGACGCGCATGATACTCCGATCCAGAGCGTTGTATGCGTCGGCACGCGAGCCGCCGATATTGACGCTCAGGCGCAGGGTTCCCATCTCTTCCGAGGCGTTGCCGTCGATGTCGCTCTGCGAGCAGGCTGCGGTCAGGAAGGCCACGCCTGCAAGCAGCGAAATATATTTAAGAATCTTTTTCATCACTGTTTCGGTTTACTGTTGGGGAACATAGAGCATGATGGACTTGATGTTCTGTCCCGAAGCATCCGTTGCGGTCAATTTGAAGTCCGTGTTGCCCGGAGCTACGGCATAGAGCATCGTCATAAACTGAGAAATGTCGAATTGCAGGGTTTTCTGTCCGACGATTTCGTCTTTGGTCTTAAACCCTAACGAGTGGAGTCCTTCGTCCATTTTGTCGGAAGCCGGATTGACCAGATCCATATGCGCTTCCAAGCCGATACCGAGGCTTTCGAGGACTTCGGCGGTGAGGGCATCGCTGATGATATCGACCGTCAGGCCGGTTATTCCGCTCTCGGAGGCGAGGTTGATGAAGACGTTCATACCCTCCTCCGTGAGCGTGTGGCGGGAGTCGATATCGACAATATCCGTACCTTCCGGATTGGTGCTCCAGAAGATGTTCGGTCCCTCTGCGGTGCCGCTGTCGTGGGTGACCTTGATGGTCATTGTCGTGTAGGAGCGACGGCCTTCGGAGTCGATGGCGATGAACTTCGCGGTATGGGTGCCCGTGTGGTCGTACAATCCTTTCATACCGTTGTAATTGACCTTGACGAGCAGATCGGAGCCGCTTTGCTTGACTACGCAGTAGTCGCCGGCCGGATTTTCGCCCGGCCAGAGGGCTACCGTGTTGTTGCTGTAGCCGGCCGTTGCGAGAGCTTCCAGGAACTGGGCGTTGTCCGAATCGAAGACAACCTCCAGCGAGGCAACGGTCGAACCCTGGTAAGGAGTTACGACGGCCGTAATCATCGGGGAGCAGCTCTGAACGTCGAAGTCGAACATGCTGGTCGTGATGGGGTAGGGCTGGGCGATATCCCCGTTTTCGAGGGTTACTGCCGGAGAGTTCTCGTCCGAAATTTCTTCGTCGGGAATCTCCTCTTCGCCGTAAGAATAGAACGAAGACATGACATCCACGTCGATTTTCTCGTCGTAAACCCATGTTTCGACCGTAACCTGGAATTGGACGTTGCCGTCGCTGGCATGCAGGATCTTGATGTTGATCTTGCGCCATTGTCCGGCTTTGACGTTCTGTATCTCCTGGCTCCAATTGACCGGCACGTAGGAGGCTGGCTCTCCCTCGCCGGCTTTGTTGTATTGGCCGGAAAGGACGATTTTCAGGGTGTTGTCCGTATCGACTGCGCGGAAGAAACCGGGTTTGAGCGTTTCGCCCGTGGCTTCGGGGCGTCCGTAAACCAGGGAATTGTCCTGGATCGAAAGGGTGACGGTGAGTTTGTCTGTTTCGTCGTCCGGCTTGAACAGGCTGTCCAAATCGGCGGAAAGTCCGACCGTCGCCTTGATATTTCCCAATTTGCAGACCAGGTTATTGACCGTGGTCGTGAGCTTTTTGATTACGTTGACCGAAATTTCGCCGTAATAGACGGGCGTTTCCCACGCCACGTCGGGTGTGCTGGCGTAATTGGGCGATTCCGCCGTGACGGTATAGCTGTCCTGCGGTAATTCGATATTGCCCGTGGTCTTTATTTCAGCATAGGTGTAGCTGCCGACCTGTTCTTTTTTCGAATTGTAAATCTTTACGATATAATCGTCCGGTGCGTCCACCGTGCTGCGCGTCGAAGAGGTGCCGGGAGCGTTGTCCGTCGGCAAAATTTCCATGTCGTCCGCTACGGTCAGGTCCCAGTTCTCAAAGCTCAGGATACCCGTTTCCGAACCGGGTCCTTCCGGTTGTTCGCCCGTCGGGAGATCGTCTTTTCCGCATCCCGCCGCCATGAAAAGACAGCAGAGCGGCAAGAGCAAATATTTGGTAAAAGTCTTCATAGGATCTGTTTTTAGCTTATTTTATACGGGGTTATGCTTCGGGGTTGAGTTCGATTTCCTGCGGGGGTACTTCGGTCAGCGTATCGTCCAGTCGGATGCTGATGCTGCCCTGTCCCGCCTGCGAAGCGTCGATCCGGATTTTGTGCCAGGTGCGGGCCGTCGTGACACCGATCTGCTGCTGCGGGAATTCCACTTTCACGCCGTTCTGCGCCTTCACCGCCGTACCTTTGAGCAGAAGTTTGCTTCCCGGCTTGACGAAGATCGGAGTATCGGGCGACGAGGAGTGGGTGAAACTGAAATTGTTGCCCGCTTCGGTCTGGACGGTGAATTGCGCTTCGGAATAGTATTTCTTGAACCACTCGCCGCATTCGAGGCTGATTACCGAGTTCGTGAGCGAGGCGGTAATGGTCTTTTGAATCGTCTTGCGGGCGAGTATTGTAAAGTCGAGCGCTCCCTGGTAGCAGAAAGCCGTGCTGCCCTCCTGCTGCGGATCGCCGTAGCTGATCGTCGCCGTATAGTCGCCGCTGGGCATGAAGGGGGCCGTATATTCGCTGAGCGTGGTGTATTCGGCGAGGTATTCCGCTGTCGCGGTGCCTTCTTTGCCTTTTACGACCAGCTTGAAGCTGTTGCCGGACGGCTTGCAGTTGTCCGGCAGGGACGTTTGCGCCCGGGTCGTCTGCGAATCGACCTCGGAGCAGGTCGTGGTCCGGAATTCGACCGAGCCTTCCCCGTCTGTCGTTTCGGGGATTTCCTCTTTCGAGCAGCCCCCCCCCAACAGTGCAAGGGTCGTTAGAATCAACAGGTATTTTTTCATAGGGTTATTGATTTGGAGGTTTATTTTACGATGGTTACGCGGATGTTGTCGAGGTACATATACCAAGTTCTCGATACCCATCCGTTGCCGGTGAAGTTGTATGTTCTCTGAGTCAGCCACGACAGGCGCGTTGCATTCGTTGCTGCGGGAACTTCGCAGGTGCATACTCCCTGAATATTTCCGAACGATACGCCGCTCAGTGTATTGAGGTTGTCGATCTGTTTTTTCAGCGTGTTTTCGAGGCCGTCGTTACCTTTTTTAGGTGCCGTATCCGTGAGGGTTCCGAAACTGCAATAGAGATAGTCGTTGTCCTTGTTGGCATTGAAGGTCACTTTCAGCTTTACGGTTTTTCCGGGTTTGATATAGGCGAGCGGCGGAGTGTCGAGCCGTCCCGGATACTGGGCTACGGTTTCGTGTCGGACGGAAATACGCATCGCCTTTTGCGAAACCTGAAGACGGGTTCCCGTCCAACCCTCGTCAAAGCCGTACTGCGACAGAGAGATACCGTCCGGATTGGATGTCGTAGCTTCTGTTTTGTATTCGAAATCGGTTTTATCGTCGAAATCTTCCGAAAGAAGGTACGGGATTTTGAGTGCGATCGGCAGATGTTCGCCGGGAGTGAACGAAGCGACGCTTACATTTTGCGGCACGAGGGCATTTTCGGTTTCGAAGCTGACCTGCAACGGTTGTTGAGCCAGCAGATCGCCGTAAAGGTCGCCGTAGAAAGCCACCGTGTATTTGTTGGATTCGTCGATGGGGAAGGTCTGCTCGGTCGTCCCGTCGCGGAAAGTCATTCCTTCGGGAGCTTTGACGATCAGGTTGTAAGGCTCTTCACCCAGATTCGAGGAGTCGCCCGTGACCGAAAAATCGACATAGCTTACCGGCAACTCGGTCGGGATCGTCAAGGTAATGGGGGTGATGTGCCCTGCCGCCATTTCGCGGTCGATCGGGACGGAGAGCGTGTGGGAACGGTATCCGTTTGCTGTATAGGCCGTAAAAGAGATGTCGCCGCTTACCGTCGTGGGGTTGATGAAGGCCCAGGCATAGTTTTCGGCTTCGTCCGTCAGCGGGGTATTCAGATCGAGCGTGATGCTCTTCGAGCCTTCGGTCAGGGACATTGGGGCCGACGGATCGGCAGCGTCGAACGAAACGGTTCCGACGACTTCTGTCGGGAAATCGATGACCAGACGTGTGATCGGTTCGCCCCAGATGTTGCGGCCTGCAGGGACTTCGATTCGCAGTGCGTGGCATTTGTGACGGAAGCGCAGCGCGTGCGACGGTGGAGTTTCGAGCATTTGGTCGGACTGTTCGAACAGGGGAAGCGCGTCGGCGGTCAATGGATCGGCGGCCAGAATATCCCATTTCCCTTCGTAACGGCCCGTCTGTTCTGCCGGGATCCGGTAAGATACCTGCGTGCCGCTGACGCTTTCGGGCACCGGGCTGACGGCCGTGTAGGTATAGGTTCCTGCCGGCATATCGGCGACCGTCGAATTGAAAACGGCGGTCGAATAGCTGGGGGTGAAGTAGGCCAGCGAGAAATTCTGGGCGTTGAGCGTATAGTTGCTGCCGTCGGCGGTCGCCCAGAGGGCGATCTTGTCATTTTTGTCCCAGCGGGTCGAAGCCCAGTCGTTGTCGTCGATCCAGGTTCGGGTACCGTCGGGCAGACTGTAAACCTGCGGTTCTTTCGTGTTGTCGCACAAAATGGCGACTTCGACTCCGCCGGACGGAGAAGTCGGCTGCTCGATTTCCTCGTTGCGGGAGCAGGCGCCGATCAGAAGCAGCGCCAGTACAGGGAGAAGGATCCGATGTTTTTTCGCCATAAGACAGTTAGTGAATGATATTCACAATTTTCACAAAAATAGACGGGTTTTTTCTATAATGGAAATAAATTCAACGAAACGGGTAAAGTTCATCACGAATCCCCGGTTTTACGGGCGTTTTGTTTGAGATAACAGCGTGGAATTAATGCCAAATACCTCCTTGGAATAAGGAGGTATTTGACGGAATATCGCTGGAATGGAGTTAATATACCCATTCGAAGTCATCGACATAGAGGCAGGCTTCCGAGTAGCCCGTCATGTAGTCGCCGTAGGCATTCGCGGCGCATGAGATCACGATGGTGTAGTCTCCTGTGGGAGCCGGGGCTTTCTCTTCGTACCAATGGATTTTGAGTGCATCCTCGGAAGAGACCAAGGCATCGCCGGGGGTGCTTTGATCGATCCACATCGAGCCGTAGCCGACGACTTTACCTTCCGATACGACGTCCGCTCCGTTGGTGGGATCCCAGGCTCCCGTAGTCGAGCTCATTCCCGAAACGACCGTGTGAGGCTGGGTCCAGTCCACGATCGCCACGAAGATACGGCATTTGTCGGGATCGCCCTTGGCCACACCGGGGGCCGGATTTTGCGATCGCACGATGTCGATGTCGCCGGTCGTGGCGTGATATTTTACGCGCAAAGCCTTGGGACGTGCCGTGTAGGTGTATTTGCTGCCGAATTTCACCGTACCGGTCATGCTGGCATAGTTGAAACTCCCGGTAAAGAGATTGCCTGCAGCCAGGACGAACATATTTTGGCTCTGCAGTTTCGCAGCGGGAGCCGCTGCACCGAATTTATCCGTAGTAGAAGAGCATAACCCTGTCGTGACCCCGTTATTGCCGCAGTCCCAGAAGGAGTCTCCGTTTTTGTTGGGGTAGGGAACATCTGAACTGCCGCTCAAGCCTGCTCGGGAAACAGTGCTCCATTCCGACATGTCCGCGTTGGGAATTACATCGCCTTTGGCCGTTGTGAAGCGTCCGGTTTCCTTTTCTGCACCGTCCAGCTTCAGTCGGTAATCGTAGGTCGTACCTGCGAAAACGCCGGTGACATAATCCGGTTCGTAAACGGTTTTACCCATTTCGTTGGTCGATGAACTCCAGGTCGGCTCGATCGCGGCCGTGAAAGTGCCGTCGCCGTTGTCGGACACGGTCGCCTGCTGCCAGGCGGTTTCGGTGCTGCGCTTGTATTCGAGCGTCGCGCTCGCGGCCGTTGCGGAGGGGACGATTTTCAGCGTTGCGGTATTTTGCCACAGGTCGGCGGTTTCGAGCGTTACCTGGCCGTAATGGAAGGTCAGATCTTGTACGGTCGTCTGGCCGGCCAGGTCGGTAACGGACACTTTGAATACGTGGTTGCCGATTGCATCGGGGAGCATTGCAATCATCGGGACGAGCTTGGTGATGTCGAATACGGTCGATTTCGTATATTGGATCTCCGTGCCGCATTTCAGACCCAAGTCCTTGTATTGGATGCTTCCTGCGATCGAGGTTTCGTGTACCAGATCGAGGTTTTCGATTCCTATCGCGTTCAGGGCGTCGGAAACGATTTCGACTTTCAGTTCGGCGATACCGCCCGGTACCGTGATGTCGATGGCTGCGGGGTAGGTGAGCGACTGGTCCGGCCCTACCGTGATTTCATGCGTGGCGTCGATGTCCTGATCGGGCCAGTCGAGCGACGGGGCAGGGATGGCGGAGGGGGTCAGCGTGCCGACTTCTTTCTTGTAGAGGACACCCGCCTCGAACGGCTTGTCGGTACGGTCGATCTTTACGGAGGCCATCTGTTTGGTGGCGGTAATGATGTCCAGATTCAGGTTGTAATTGCCCGGCAGGACATTGAAGAAGGCATCCAGTTGAGCTGCGGCCGATGCAGACCCGCCGTCGAAGTTTATCAAAATCGACTTCGACCGTTCTTCCGTGTCGAGTGCGGGTGCGGCGGCCTCTCCTTGTGCCAGGTCGAAATTCAGGGATTTGGCCGACAGGAAATCGTCGCTTTCCGCCGTCAGCAGCACGCAGCGAATCGGGTCGGAGGTCGAATTGGTCAGGTCGAAATCCAGGATCGACGTCAGCCGCTGCATATTGAAGCGGATCCTTTCGCCGCTGTCATCGACGCCTTCCGCTGAATTGGCCGTAGTTTGTGCGGGTGCTATCAGAATGTCGAACAGGCTGTTGTAGGTTCCGCCCTTCTGGATGCGGGTATTGCCGAAAGGAATGGTGGCCGACGTGCCGTTCAGGGATTGCTCTCCGTGGGGATAATAGGCCAGGTAGGTCCAGGCGCCGGTTCCCGGAGTGAGTTCACCTTTGAAAATGCCTTCGCTCGAAAAGACGAAGGGTTTGTTGATTTGCGCGACGCCGTTCAGCGTTGCGTGTATGCCGAGTTTGTCGATATCGACCTCCCAGGCGCCGTTGAAACGGTCGTCGCCGATTTCGATCGTCGCACGGGTTGCCGGCAGTTCGGCGGCGAAAGAGACAGGGACGGTTTTTCCGTCGTTCCCTCCCGGAGCGGCTTCATCCGTCGCAGGATCGGCGGAGCATCCGCAGAGGAGAACCAGTCCGGCCGTTGCGAGGGCAAGGGTATTGATTATGCGGTTCATAAGTTCGATGGTTTTAATTAGTAACTGTCGTTCGTTGCGTCGTTGTACGACATAGGTTCTACGGTGCCGCCCGGGAAAGAGTCGCCGAATCCGCGCTCTATGCGGATGTCCAAAACCCCGATGCTGGGGGTCACATACTTGCGAAGCGTCTTGGTTGTTTCCATAATGCTTATCTGATTTTAAGTTCGAAGTCAAAATTATAGTTTGCGGAACATGAAAAAAAATAAATTCAACGAGCGACGGAAAAGTTGTCACCAATACGCTTTTTTTATCAATGGCTTCCGATTCCGTTGTGGAAAATAGAACGGCGGCCTTCCCGGAAGAAGGCCGCCGTTCGCATCGAAACGGTTGAAAAACGCTATTTTTTCAGGTATTTGTCGAGCCAGCCGAAAAATTCGCGGTTCCAAACCACCGAGTTCTGGGGCTTCATCACCTGGTGGTCTTCGTCTTCGAATTCGACCAGACGGGCGTCGATACCGTGCAGACGTGCTGCTGTGAAGGCTTCGAGCGACTGCGTATAGGGGATGCGGAAGTCGAGTTCGCCGGTGATGATCATAATCGGCGTATCCCACTTATCGACGAACTTGTGGGGCGAGTTAGCATAGGTACGCATGGCCGTCGCGTTCTGCTTGTCCCAGTAGGGGCCTCCGTAGTCGTTGTTCAGGAAGAAAAGCTCCTCGGTCGATCCGTACATGGCTTCGAAGTCGAAGATACCGCAGTGGGAGATGAAAGCCTTGAAGCGTCCGTCGTGGTGTCCGGCCAGGAAATAGACCGAATAACCGCCGTACGAAGCGCCGACGCAGCCCAGGCGGTCCTTGTCCACCCAGGGCTCCTTGGCGACGTCGTCGATAGCCGAGAGGTAGTCGCGGATATTCTGGCCCGAGTAGTCGCCCGAGATCTGGTCGAGCCACTCCTGTCCGAACGAAGGCACGCCCCGGCGGTTGGGGGCGACGACGATGTAGCCGTTGGCGGCCATGAGCTGGAAGTTCCAGCGGTAGCTCCAGAATTGCGATACGACGCTTTGCGGACCGCCTTCGCAGTAGAGCAGCGTCGGGTATTTCTTCGCAGGGTCGAAATCGGGCGGCAGGATTACCCACGTCAGCATCTGTTTGCCGTCGGTGGTTTCCACCCAGCGTTTCTCGACTTTGCCAAGGCGGATCTTGTCGAGGATCGGCTGGTTGATGAACGTGAGCTGCGTGATGGCTCCGTCTTTCAGGTCGATTTCATAGAGCTCCGAGGGCGAAGAGATCGTGCAGATATCGGCTACGGCCTTGCCGTTTGCGATCGATACGGCGTTGATGTCGTGATCGCCCCGGGTCAGTACGGAAACGTTGCCGTTCATGTCCACGCGGCAGAGCTGGTGCGTAGCCTCCATCGGCGCGAGGAACCAAAGCGCTTCGCTGCCGTCCCAGATGACGTTGGTAGCGTTGTAGTCGAAATTCTTCGTGAGTTCCTTCACCAGGCCCGTTTCGGAATTCCAGACCATCAGACGCTCCTTGTCGGCTTCATTGCCCGCACGACGCTGCGAACGGAATGCGATTTTGGTGCCGTCGGGCGAGAATACGGGGTATTTGTCGTAGCCGACGAAAGGCAGTTCGGTTTTGGCTGCCGCATCGTGACCGGAGATGGGGGTGAGTCCCTTGCAGATGTTGGTCGTGGCGCCTGTCTCCGTGTCATAGACGAAAATGTCCGAGTCGGTCGAAACGGCGTATTTCGCACCTGTCAGCGGTTTGCAGGTGTATGCGAGTCGGGTGCCGTCCGGAGCCCACGCGATTTCGGACATATCGAAATAGGGTGCCAGCGGAGTGTCCCACTCCGCACCTTCGCCGATGATGTCCACGCCCTTCCCGATGCCGCCGGAGGTCAGCTCCGCGATGAAGATGTGGCGGTATTCGCCTTCATCCCAGCGGTCCCAGTGGCGGCACATCAGGTCGTCGTAAACGCGGGCTTTCGATTCGGCCATGTCCGGGTGGATGTCGGACGACTTGCGGTCGGCGACCTGTACGCCCTGTACATAAAAGACTTTGTCACCCGCAGGATTTACGCCGAACCCTTCGATGTCCTTGTCGAGTTTCGAAAGCTGGCGGGGATTTTGTCCGTCGGCAGCCATTTCCCAGATTTGCGAACTTCCGCTGAGGTCGGACAGGAAGTAGATCTTGCTGCCGTCGGCATTCCATTTCGGATCGGAGTTGTTCGACGAGAAGTCGGTCAGCTGGGCGACTTCGCCGCTGGCGGCGTCACGAACGTAGATCGCCGTAACGCCCCGGTTCTCCTGCATATTGTACCAGGTGACGGTGTAGAGCAGCCGACTGGCGTCGGGCGAGAGCGAGGCCAGTCCTACGCGGCCCATTTTCCACATCACTTCGGGCGAGAGAACGCCGGCGGCGATCTCTTCCTGGGTGAGCGAGTTGTCGATAGCGAGGGGCTGGGAGCGCTTTTCGCTGCATCCGCCGAGTCCCACGAGCGTAATTGCCATAAAGAGGAATAAATTTTTCATTTGAGATCGGGTTTACTTCATATGATTTATACTTAAATTTGCGCTTGTCAATAGCGATTTTTATGCGTATCTATCTATATTTTGCAGATAAAACTCTGATTTTTACCGATGAAACGTCGCCGGCACGTTTTTTTGCCGTCGATCTTCCGCAGGGCGGGCGTATTTCCCGGACGAAGATACTTAATTTTCTGGAAACTCACAATGATGTTGCGGTTTGTACGCCCGATCCCGAGCAGGCGTTTTCCCTCTTCCGGCAGGAATTCGCTGCTGTCGAGGCTGCGGGCGGCGTGGTAGTGAACGATCGCGGCGAATATTTGATGATTCACCGCAACGGGCGCTGGGATTTGCCCAAAGGACATGTGGAGCCGGGCGAAAGTACGGCGGAATGTGCCGTGCGCGAAGTCGCCGAGGAAACGGGAGCTGTGGGTGCGGAGGTGGTTCGCTTCCTTTGCCGGACGTTGCATGCCTATTATATGCACGGGCGGTGGGAGCTCAAGGCTACGCACTGGTTCGAAATGCGCGTTTCTTCGAGCCGAGCCCTTAAACCTCAGCGGGAAGAGGGAATCGATGTGGCTGCGTGGTGTCCGGCCGCCGAACTGAAAGATCGGCTCGAAGGGATGTTTCCTACGGTGCGCCGGGTGTTCGAATGTTTGGAAAAATAGAGGCCGCTTTTCGTGCCGGATAGATAGAGGACGATTTTTCCGCCGGCCCGATGTCGCGGCCTGTCCGGGACAGGCGGTTCCAGCCTGATAATTTGCCTTGCCGTATCGGTTTCAGGCTGCGGTATTGTCCGGAACGAGGGTATCAACGAAAAACCCGGTGCAGATCGCACCGGGTTTTTCGTTGGGTATTCGGTATTACATCGGTATTACATCGCGCTGCCGTTCATGGCTTTGGCCATGGCTTCGGCGATTTGGTCGAGCGCTTTTTGGAGCTTGCCTCCGATCATCATACGCATCATCATATTCAGTTCCGCGTGCAGCACCAGCCGCATGCGGGTATCGTAGGGACCTGCCGGCTGCAACTGGATCCAGAAGGTGAAGTCGATGGGGACGCCGCCTTCGCCGCTCTGTATCTTGACGTATTTGGGAGCTTCCTTGGCCACGATTTGCAGATTGACGGTGAAGCCCTTGACTTTGAATGAACAACTGTTTTCGTCGGCCTGCCACTCTTCGACCTTGTCCTGCACCGCAGGAGTGAGGTTGTCGAAACGGCTGATGACCGTATAAATCTGTTCCGCCGAGCGGAGTATCTGTTGGTGTTTCGATTCGTATTTTTCCATTGTCGTGTGTTTGTCGTCAAAAGCGGCGGTTGTCTTTTTTTGCAAATTTTTCGCTTTTCCCGGGCGACCGTTTTTCGAAGCCCTTATTTTTCGGGGCCAAAGATAGTGAAAACTGGGAGAAAACGGGATCTTGTTCCCGGTTTTCCGAGGCGCATCCTATCTAAGACTATGTCAAAGATAGTGAAAGCCGAGCGCTAATCCAAACTTAACTTTCTGTTTTCCTATTCCTTGCATGGTAGAGTTCACAAGTGTCCTCTGCGTATGCTTCGAATGTCGGTCGTTTGAGCCTGCCCCCCCCTATTTGCTGCAAGGATGATAAAGTGTAGCGAGCCGAATCTGACCGGCGGGTTCCCGACTCCTTCCCGTTTCACGTTGCGGGGTGGGGAAACTTACTACGCCCGATATTCGTTTCGGCAGTCGGTCGTTCGAGCCGGGCTGGATCACACACTCTCTGTTGCAACCGTGTGCCGGATGATCTCGCCTGCTGGAGCCGGAGGGCGGGAAGTCTGTGTTGAGAAGTACTATACAGGGATATTGGGCCGAATCGGGAGTCAGTCGATTTCGATCGTGCGCTCTTCGTCGTCGCCGACGGCGATCCGCACGGTCATCACCTCTTCGGGCAGCAGCTCTTCGATCTTCTCGGGCCATTCGACCAGACAGAGATTCCCGGAGTAGAAATATTCTTCGTAGCCGAAGTCGTAAGCCTCTTCGAGCCGGTTGATCCGGTAGAAATCGAAGTGATAGATATTCTTCCCTTCGCGGGTCGTATATTGATTGACGATGGCGAAAGTGGGACTTGTCACTGTGTCGTCGGCTCCGAGCCGGGCGACGATTTCCCGGATCAGGGTGGTTTTGCCCGCCCCCATTTCGCCGCGGAAAACGACGACCGAGCGTCCTTCGAGCGCGTTTATGACGGCGGCCGCTGCGTGCGGCAATTCGTCCAGAGAGTCGATGTGGATGGTCTGCATGATTTATTGTTTGGGTTTTAGTACGATGTAGGGAACGAGCATCTCTTCCATCGAGATTCCCCCGTGCTGGTAAGTATTGCGGTAGTACCGTATGTAACGGTTGGCGTCGTTGTTGTAGACCAGGAAATCGGTGTTGTAGGCGAAGATGTAACTCGACGACAAGTTGATCGACGGCAACTGGATGTCTTCCGGGCGGGTGATTTCATATACCTCGCGGGAGTTGTAGGCCAGGTTGCGGCCGGTTTTGTAGCGCAGGTTGGCCGAGGTTTCGCGGTCGCCGGTCACCTTCACCGGGTTGTCGATGCGGATCGTGCCGTGGTCCGAGGTGATGATTACCGTGTGTCCGCGTTCCGAGAGCAGGCGCAGCAGTGTCAGCAGGTCGGAGTGTTCGAACCACGAACGGGTGAGCGAGCGGAACGAGGCTTCTTCCTCGGTGAGTTCGCGGATGATGTCCGTTTCGGTGCGGGCATGCGAGAGGATGTCCAGGAAGTTATAGACGATCACCGAGAAGTCGGCGTCGTAAATCCGCTGGATGTTGTCGATCAGCTTGCGGCCCGCCTCGGGGCGCACCAGTTTGTCGAAGGTGTATTTGTAGTTCTTGCCGCTGGAGGTCATCAGCCGTTGCAGAAACTGTTCTTCGTATTGGTTTTTGCCTCCCTCCTCGTTGTCGTTGAGCCACTTGTTGGGCATCAGCTTGTCGATGGCCAGCGGCATCAGGCCGGCGAAAATGGCATTGCGGGCGTACTGGGTCGCCGTGGGCAGGATCGCGCAGTAGAAATCGTCGGCCGCGATGTCGTAGTAGCCGCGCAGCAGGGGGCTGATCGAGCGCCACTGGTCGTAGCGGAAGTTGTCGATCAGCAGCAGCGTGGTCTTGGGATTCTCGTCTGCCACCGGGAAGATCTTCGACCGCATGAGCGTATGCGACATGACCGGGGTGGTTTCGTCACGCTTGTTGATCCAGTCGTAGTAGTTCCTGCGGACGAACTTGCAGAACTCCTGGTTGGCTTCGTGCTTCTGGTATTCGATGACCTCCTTGATGCTTTGGTCGGTCGAATCGGAGAGCTCGATCTCCCAGTTCGTGATCCGGCGATAGACGTTGCACCAGTCGGCGAAACTGTCGGCCATCTGGAGTGCCGAGGAGAGGCGTCCGAACTCCGCCCGGTAATCGGCCGTGGTCTGTTCGGTGACCAGCTGCTGGGAGTGGACGTTCTTCTTGATCGAGAGCAGCACCTGGTTGGGATTCACGGGTTTGATGAGGTAGTCGGCGATCTTCGACCCGACGGCCTTGTCCATGATGTTCTCCTCCTCGCTCTTGGTGACCATGATGACCGGAGTAGTGGGGCGTATTTCCTTGATTTTCGGAAGGGTTTCGAGTCCTGTCATACCCGGCATCATCTCGTCCAGGATGATGAGGTCGTAGTTGCCCTCCGTCGCCATGTCGATCGCGTCGTATCCGTTGTTGCAGGTATCGACTTCGTAACCTTTTCCCCGGAGGAAAAGCACATGGGGTTTCAATAGTTCGATTTCGTCGTCCACCCAAAGTATTTTGACCATATTCGCGGTTTTAGTTGAAACAAAGATAGTGAAAGCCGGGAGAAAACGGGAACCTGTCCCGGTTTCCCGAGGCGCATTCTATCTAAGACTATGTCAAAGATAGTGAAAGGTTGCGGGCTTGCCCGCCGGGATTGCCGAACCGGATCCTATCTTCTACAAAAATAGTGATTTTACCAATTATACAATGCGAATTTCGGGCAATTTATTGTGCCCGACGGACGAAACTTTCGGGCGGCGGTGTCCGGTTCCGGCTATCGGGTTGTTTGATAATGCGTTGCCTTTTTCCGGATATTCTTCGATACGGTCCGGCTCCGGTCGGCCCGCCGGGTATCGAAGCGCGGTTTTATGGCCCGGTATTTGAGTAAGGGGTTTCGAACTGCGGCGCGACGCGGGCGAGGTGAATTGCAAAAAAATGTTCTACTTTGTTGTGATATAATCAAATAAAACTTATATTTGCAGTCCCGAAATAGAGTTTAACTTATAAATATAAAGAGTATGACAAAGGCAGATATCGTTAGCGAAATCGCTAAAAGTACCGGTGCTGAAAAAGTACAGGTCCAGGCTATCGTCGAGGCTTTTATGGAGAGCATCAAGGGTTCCCTGGCGCAGAACAACAATGTATATCTCCGTGGTTTCGGCAGCTTCATCGTGAAAAAACGCGCGAAGAAGGTGGCTCGTAACATTTCCAAGAATACGACCATTACGATCCCGGCCCACAACATTCCGGCCTTCAAGCCTGCAAAGAGTTTTGCGGCAAAAGTTAAATAAATAATAGAAACTTTAAACAATTACAGTTATGCCGAACGGAAAGAAACATAAGCGTCACAAGATGGCGACCCACAAGCGTAAAAAACGTCTTCGCAAGAATCGTCACAAGAAAAAGTAGGTAGTACGCCTTAGTGCTAATTAAGGTAGATAAAGCTAAAAGGGTGCGAGGCCCTTTTAGCTTTACCTGTTTTCCGATTCCCGCTCCGTTCGCAGGGCGGGATGTGTCGGATCGTCGGGAAGGAGAGGACGATGTGTTTGTGAACGTATCACCGTATATCGAATCCGCTCCCGAAAAGCCAAAAGAGGCTTTTTGCGAAGGGAATGTGCCGCAATATCGTCCTCTACGGACCAGGCGAGTTGAAAACAATGGAAGCCGGGCTGTGCTTCCCGAACGCCGAACAGCCGCAAACCCCATAATGTCAGAATCGTCGCCGCGGTCTGCGGGACGAAAATATATATGAACCGAGAATTAATAGTCAATGTAAACCCGACCGAGATTTCGATCGCCCTGTGCGAGGACAAGGTGCTGGTCGAGCTCAACAAGGAGCAGTGCCAGACGGGATTCGCCGTAGGGGATATTTATCTGGGCAAGGTGCGCAAGATCATGCCGGGGCTGAACGCCGCGTTCGTCAATATCGGCCATGAGAAGGATGCCTTTATCCACTATCTCGACCTGGGCTCCCAGTTCTCTTCGTTGCAGAAGCTGGTGGCGAGTTACCAGCCCGGCAAGCGGGGAATCCGCCTGGATGCGATGAAGCTGGAGCCGCCGATCGAAAAGTCGGGCAAGATCGGCTCCTACCTGCAGGTGGGGCAGACCGTTATGGTGCAGGTGGCCAAAGAGGCGATTTCCACCAAGGGACCGCGTCTGACGGCCGATATTTCGCTGGCTGGACGTAACGTGGTGCTGGTGCCTTTTTCGTCGAAGGTGTTCCTGTCGCAGAAGATCCGCTCGGCGGAGGAGAAGAAGCGGCTCAAGGGCATTGCAGCCGCCGTTTTGCCGAAGAATTTCGGCGTTATCATCCGCACGGCGGCTGTCGAGGCCAAGGACAGCGATATCGAACAGGATATCCGCTCCCTGTTGGACAAATGGCAGAAGACCCTGCAAAATATTCGCAAGAACCCTGCTCCGGCCCAGTTGATGAGTGAGATGAACCGGGCCAACACCATTATCCGGGATTCGTTGGGAGGCGCCTTTTCGCAGATCGTCGTGGACGACGAAGCGATGTACCATGAGATTCAGAACTACATCCGTCAGATCGAACCGCAAAGCGAGAAACTCGTAAAACTTTATAAGGGCAACGTCCCCATCTTCGACAATTTCGACATTTCGAAGCAGATCAAGTCGCTCTTCGCCAAGTACGTGTCGTTGCGCCGGGGCGCTTACCTGATTATCGAGCATACGGAGGCGATGAACGTCATCGACGTCAATTCGGGCAATCGCACCAAGGCCGAGGACGATCAGGAGCAGACTGCTTTCGATGTCAATCTGGCCGCTGCGCGCGAAATCGCCCGGCAGCTGCGTCTGCGCGATTTGGGCGGTATCGTCATCATCGACTTTATCGATATGCACAAGGCTGCGAACCGTCAGTTGCTCTATGAGGAGATGAACAAGCTGATGGCCACCGACAAGGCCAAGCATACGGTGCTGCCGCTGACCAAGTTCGGGCTGATGCAGATCACCCGCCAGCGGGTGCGTCCGGTCGCCGTGCAGGATGTTACGGACGTCTGTCCCACGTGCAACGGCACGGGGCGTATCGAGCCGACCGTTCTGCTCGACAAGAAGATCGAGAACAAGATCTCCTATCTGGCCCAGGATGCGGGGCACAAATATATCAAGTTGCGCGTCAGCCCTTACGTTTCGACCTACTTGAATCACGGCCTGTGGTCGTTGCGCCGCCGCTGGATGTGGAAGTATAAGATCCAGTTGAAGATCGTGGCGGACCAGAGCGTCGGTATCGTCGATGTCCACTACTACGACAAGGAGGGCAAAGACCTGTATAAGGATTAGAGATACCGGATGCCGCAGGGGCGGAGGCATGGACTCGGTCGATGTGCCGGATGGGATTCGGCCCCTTTTACTGGCCGGAAGGCGGACGAAGTCCGGAGCCGGACAAAGGCGGAAGGTGGAAAGACATACATGTTCGGTCGCAGGTACGATCTGCAGCCGATACGAATACACGGAGTTGAATAATCGTTTGAGCGCCTTGCGGAATCGATTCCTGCAGGGCATCTTTTAGCTGGGCGGAATATGGGTCCCGGAAATAAACCGAATATCTTGCAGTTGATCGCCGGAGCGGAGCCTCTCGGCGCGATGCGTCGTGCGTACGATTCGGCGGGGCGGACCGTTCTTCTGCGCGATATGGTCGGCGGGGCTCTCTCGGTTTATGCCGCTGCCCTGATCGCCCGAACGGGCGGTACGCACGTCTTCGTGGCGGAAGACCGCGATGCGGCGGCCTACCTGCTCAACGATTTTTATGCCCTGCTCGACGAAAAACAGGTTTACTTTTTTCCGGGCTCCTACAAGCGTTCGATCGTTTACGGTACGGAGGATGCGCAGGGTGTCGTGCAGCGGACGGCGGCGTTGAGTGCTCTGCGTCGGGAAATGGCTGCGGGCGAATACCGGATTATCTGTACCTATCCGGAAGCTCTGGCCGAACGGGTGACCGACCCCGACTCGATGCGGCGCGAAACCGTGCGGGTGAAGGTCGGCGACCGGCTGGCGATCGGAGAGCTGGAGGAGTTGCTGGCCGATTCGGGGTTCACGAAGGTGGATTTCGTTTACGAACCCGGACAGTATTCGCTGCGTGGCGGTATCTTCGACGTGTTTTCCTTTTCCGAGAGCAAACCTTACCGGTTGGACTTTTTCGGGGAAGAGGTGGATTCGATCCGCCGATTCGAGATTTCCAGTCAGCTTTCCGCCGACCGGCTGAACGAGGTGGAGATCGTTCCGAACCTGAACGGTTTTGCCGGGGATCGGATTTCGCTGCTCGCATTTGCAGGAGAGGCGACTTACTGGTTTTTCGATCCCGACTACGTACTGCGGCGCGTGAACGATCTGCGTCGCAAGGTTCTGGGGGAGATGGAGGAACCTGCGGAGATTGACACCCATCTGGTGAGCCGGAAGGTGTTGTTGCAGGACATGGCCGGGATGCGTTTGTTCGAATTGCGTGATAGCCTGAAGGAGCGGCCGGCCGATGCGACGGTCGCGTTCCGCATGGCTCCCCAGCCCAAGTTCAACAAGAATTTCGAATTGCTGGCCGACGACATCATTTCCAATGGACAGCGCGGTTATAAAACCTATATCCTGTCGGAAAACCGGGCGCAGCTCGAACGGCTGGAGAACATTTTCTACCAGTCGGGGCGTAAGGAGGCGCAGATCAACCCCCTGCCGATCACGCTGCACGAGGGTTTCGTCGATCACGACCTGAAACTTTGTTTCTATACCGACCATCAGATTTTCGACCGCTACCAGCGCTATCGGATCAACGGCGAGATCAAGCGCGACGAGCAGATGACCGTCGCAGAGTTGAATCAGCTCCGCATGGGCGATTATGTGGTGCATATCGATCACGGCGTGGGGCGTTTCGGCGGTCTGGTCAAGATCAACGAGAACGGCAAGGTGCACGAGGCTATTAAATTGATTTATAAGGATAACGACGTGCTGTTCGTGCATGTGCACGCCTTGCACCGTATTTCGCGATACAAGAGCGGCGAAGGCGAAGCGCCCAAAATCTACAAATTGGGCAGCGGAGCCTGGCAGAAGCTCAAGACCGCGACCAAGAAGGCCGTCAAGGACATCTCGCGCGAACTGATCGCCCTCTATGCCAAGCGCAAAGCCAGCAAGGGATTTGCCTTTTCGCCGGATACCTATTTGCAGCAGGAGCTGGAAGCTTCGTTCATGTGGGAGGATACGCCCGATCAGCAGACCGCGACGCAGGCCGTCAAGCGGGACATGGAGTCCAATCAGCCGATGGATCGTTTGATTTGCGGCGATGTGGGCTTCGGCAAGACCGAAGTGGCGATCCGAGCGGCGTTCAAGGCCGCGACCGACGGCAAGCAGGTGGCCGTGCTGGTGCCTACGACGATTCTGGCCCTGCAACATTACCGCTCCTTCGTACATCGGCTCCGGGATTTTCCCGTGAAGGTCGAATATCTCAACCGGACCAAGTCTTCGAAAGAGACGTCCCGCATCCTATCTGAGCTGGCCGAGGGTCGCATCGACATCCTGATCGGTACGCACAAGATCCTGGGCAAGCAGGTGAAATTCCACGACCTGGGATTGCTTATTATCGACGAGGAGCAGAAGTTCGGCGTGGCGGCCAAGGAGAAGCTGACGCAGATGAGCGTCAATGTCGATACGCTGACCCTCACCGCGACGCCGATTCCCCGCACGCTGCAATTCTCGCTCATGGGGTCGCGCGACCTCTCCGTCATCTCGACGCCGCCGCCCAACCGACAGCCGATCATTACCGAGTCGCATCTCTTTTCGGAGGAGATTATCCGCGACGCTGTCAATGCCGAGCTGGATCGGGGTGGACAGGTCTATTTCGTCCACAACCGGGTGGAGGATCTGATGACGCTTCAGGGTATGGTTACTCGGCTCTGCCCCCGGGCGCGGGTGGGAATCGGCCACGGCAAGATGCCGGCCGAACAGCTCGAAAAGCTGATTATGGATTTTATCTACGGGGAGTTCGACGTGTTGATTTCGACCACGATCGTCGAAAACGGCATCGACATTCCCAACGCCAATACGATCATCGTCAATAATGCCCAGAATTTCGGCTTGAGCGATCTTCATCAGTTGCGCGGACGTGTGGGACGCGGCAGCCAGCGGGGGTATTGCTACCTGCTTTCGCCCGGCGACGAGCTGCTGACTCCGGATGCCCGGCGGCGCCTGCGGGCCATCGAGGAGTTCTCAGATCTGGGTTCGGGATTCAATATCGCCATGCAGGATCTCGACATTCGGGGCGCCGGCAATCTGTTGGGCGCCGAGCAGAGCGGCTTTATCGCCGACATCGGTTTCGAAACCTACCAGAAGATCATGCAGGAGGCGATCGCCGAACTCCGCTCGGAGGGACTCGAGATGCCCGGCATGAGCGATGCCGAGCAGGGCGTGGTCGATAAGATGAGCTATATTTCGGATAGCGTGATCGAGATCGACGTCGAGGCCGAGCTGCCCGACTCCTACGTGCAGCAGCCCGCCGAGAAACTGCGCTTGTACCGGGAGCTGGATACGGCCCGCAACGAGGAGATGCTCAAGAGTTTCGAGGCCAAGATGATCGACCGCTTCGGTCCGTTGCCCCGGCCCGCTGCCGAGCTGCTCAATGTGGTCCGCCTGCGGTGGGAGGCCGTGCGGCTGGGTATGGAGCGCGTGAAGGTCAAAAACGGCTTGATGATCGTCCATTTCGTAGGCGACGACGATTCTCCTTACTACAAGAGCGATACGTTCATGGAGCTTTTGCGCAAAGTGACGCAGCGCCCCGACCGATTTGTTCTCAAGCAACACAATAATCGCCTGGCGATGACCGTTAGGGGGATTAAGGATGTCGCAGCGGGATACGAGGTGCTTAAATCTTTGTAGAAAGAGCTGGGGAGTATTTTTGATGTATGGACTTGCCCGAACGCGACCGATATGCCTCGTCTTTTTCCCGAAGTTCCTCCCTCGGGAGAGGGTCGGAGGACGGCATAACGCTCCGCAGGGTTGTGGGGTGCCGCCGAAATCGGTAAGAGAACGGTCGTGGTAACCGAAAAGTATATAACTGCTATAAAAACTGAATCCGGACGGTTGTGAACGATTCGTGCCGCAGTGAACTTGGAGAGCGGCCGTGCCGGACGGAAAGAACGAAGCAAAAAATTCAACGATGAACCTGACGATCGACATGGGTAACACGCGGGTCAAGTACGCTGTATTTGACGGCGGTACCGTCGTTTCCGACGGATGTTCGGAAGAGTTCGACGAAGCGGTGATAGATCGGATTCTTGCTGCTCATCCCGGTATTACGCAGGCTATTGTTGCGACTACGCGCGGTCCGGTCGATGACACCGTCGCGCTGGTGCGTCGCCGCATCGGGCGCTGTCTGCGGCTCTCACCGCAACTTCCTCTTCCCATTCGTAACGGTTACACTACGCCCGAAACTCTGGGTGAGGACCGTCTTGCGGCTGCCGTCGGCGCTGCGTCGCTCTACCCGGGCCGCAATCTGTTGATCGTGGATTTCGGGACGGCCATTACCATCGATCAGGTTTCTGCCGACGGGGTTTTCCGGGGCGGTAATATTTCTCCCGGCGTACAGATGCGCTTCCGGGCCTTGCACGATTATACGGCGGCGCTTCCCCTGTGTGAATCCTGTGAGGACCAGACGCTTTTGGGGCGTTCGACCGTCGAGGCGATCCGGCAGGGCGTGATGAACGGCATTGCCTTCGAAATCGAGGGGTATATCGCCCGGCTGTTTCCGGAAATCGATGCGTTGTCGATAATTTTTACCGGCGGGGATGCAAAATTCTTTGTTAAACGAATTAAAAATACGATATTTGCACATTGTGATTTGGTCTTTCTGGGGCTGAACCGAATTTTAGAGTATAATGCAAGTGAAGAAAGCCGCCGTTAAACTGTGCCTCGCGCTGGCCGTCATTGTACCGTGCATGGCATGGGGACAAACCAGCAGTATCAACGCTTTTTCACCGTATTCGATGTACGGTCTGGGTGAACTGCGGACCCCGGGAACGCTTCAGACACGTTCGATGGGCGGTGTCGGCGTCGGTATGCGTAATGCGGCTGCTGTCAATTTGCTCAATCCGGCGGCTTACAGTGCCGTGCGCCCCAAGTCGTTCCTTTTCGATTTCGGTCTTGAAGGGCAGTGCTTTTACAATTCCCAGAAATATTACGGGCAGACGCTCAATACAAGTTATTATACGGTCAATTTCCACGACATTGCGTTTCAGTTGCCGATTGCCAAGCATTTGGGGTTGGGCTTCAGCCTGACGCCTTACAGCAGCGTCGGTTACCGGATGAAACAGGAGGTGGACGACGATGAAATCTGGGGTAATATCGGCCGCGTGCAGTACCAGTGGGACGGCGACGGCGACGTGACGGAGGTGAAGCTCGGTCTGGGCTGGGAGATCTTCCGCGGATTCTCGATCGGAATAGCTGCCCAGTACTATTGGGGCGACATTCAGCGGATTTATAAAACCGCTATTTTGGAGAATATAACCGGAGGAGGTCTTATCGCAGACGCGACGGGAACCGAAACCTACAGCGTTTCCCGTTTTAAGGGACAGTTCGGCGTACAGTGGTCCCCGATCAGCAACCGTCGGCGTATTCTGACGATCGGTGCGACCTACGATATCGGCGGCGACTTGAATCCGAATGTGACGACGAAGGTGCAGACCGGCGATATTTTCAATACGGTCGCTATGGATATGGGAAATCGTCTGGGGCTCAAGCTGCCCCAGCAGGTTGCCGTAGGTATTTATTACAACACGCCTAAAATAGCTGTGGGGGCGGATTACGTCTATCAGGACTGGCGAAGCGGCAATTCTCGGTTGGTCGAGAAATCCGCAGCCGGTTTCGATGTGGCTTACCGGAACACGAATACGGTTAAACTCGGGGTCGAATACACCCCCAATAAAGCGGATGTACGCAGCGCATTGAAACGCTGGTCCTACCGGGCCGGAGTTCGTTATGGTACCTATAACCAGACTTTCGGCGGAGTGGATGTCAATGAATACGCCGTGACGCTGGGCGTCGGTATTCCCCTGACGGTGTTGGGCGGCATATTGGGTGCGTCGTCGGTCGATCTGGGTGTCGAAGTCGGCGGACGCGGCAGTTTCAAGGCGATCAACGAACAGGTGAGTCTGGTTAAACAGACCTATTGCAAATTTTCGCTGGGTGTGACATTGTTCGGTGATTATTGGTTCGTTCGTCCGAAATACGATTAAACCACACATAAAAAATAAATTATAAAGAAGAATATGAATCGCATGAAAATTTTGCTGTCGGCAGTATTGGTGTTCGCTGCGACAGCTTCGATCGCCCAGGATTTCAGTGACCCTCGGTACGCTCCGTGGGGAGATACGCCCGAACAGCGTAAGCAAAACATTCTGACGAGCAACCTGCTGAAGGAAGCTGTCGATACCCGCGATTACGACGCAGCCGCTGTTTATTTCCGTACGCTTGCACAGGAGGCTCCTTCGGCTTTCGAAGCGACCTTTATTCGGGGGGCACAGGTTTATTCGAACAAGGTGCAACGCGCACAAGACCTGAATGAGAAAAAAGCTCTGCTCGATTCGCTGATGATGATTTACGACCTGCGTGTACAGTATTTTCCTTCCAGTCCCAATTACGGTACGGCTTATGTCCTTGACCGTAAAGCTCGTGAATACCTGACTTTCAATCCTTCCGACCGGGAAGGCGTGCGCAAGTTGTATAAGGAGGCGATCGAAGCCGGTTTGCAGAGCGGTTATGCTGCGCTGCCGGATGTCGCATTGGTATATTTCAGCAATTTGTGCGATGATTATAAGATGGGCGAGGTCTATCCGGATGCCGTTTTGGATGAGTACGCTCGTCTGGCCCCGATTTTCGAGAGTGATGCTCCTGGAGTAAAGGAGGCGAAAACACAGTTCGATACTTGTTTTGCGGGTAGCGGTGCTGCCGATTGCGAGAACCTGGAGAAGATGTTCCGTCCGCGTATCGAAGCGGCTCCGGAGGATATGGAGTTGCTCAAGCAGACGGTTTCGCTGATGTCCCGTTCGCAGTGCAGTTCCGAATTTTTCCTTCAGATCGCCGAAAAATATTATGCGATGGAACCTTCTGCCCAGACGGCCATGATGCTGGCTCAAGGATTTCAAGAGCGGGGCGACTTCGCCAAATCGACTACTTACCTGCGTGAGGCGATTGCTGCCGAACAAGACGCCGTTCAGAAAGAATTGCTTCTGGTGCGTTTGAGTATGACCGAACTGGCAGCCAAGAATCCTACGGCGGCTGCAGTTGCGGCTAATGAGGCCAAGGCGCTGAATCCCAATAACGGTATGGCTTATTTCGCCTTGGCGCAGGCTTATGCGGCTTCGGCTGCATCTTGCTCCGGACTGGAGGGTCAGGCTATTTTCTGGGTCGCTTACGATACGATGACGCAGGCAGCCAACCTGCTTGCCAACGACGCCGATGCCGGCAATTTCGCTCAGACGGCGCGTGATGCGGCAGCAAACTACCGTCGCGGATTCCCGACTGCCGAGGAATGCTTCTTCAACGAATTGATGGAGGGTGCACGTTATACGATTACCTGCGGTCCGGCCCGCGGTATCGTGACGACCGTACGCCCCCGGTAGCGACATAGTTTGTACGAACGATGCTCCGAAGCATTCAACGATATGCACAGGTAGCACTTCTCATCGCGGGAAGTGCTATCTTGCTATATTCGTGCGACAAGGAGTCGGTGGCCGAAGAGCCTAACGATGAGGCTTTGATGACCGAGTACAGCGAGCATTTGACGATGACCAATACGGAGAACGGCCGGAAATCCTATGTTTTTACGGCTCCTTTGGTGGAAGGTTACTCTTTGGCAAAAGAGCCTTATCAGGAATTTCGCAAGGGCGTGGATATCGTGACATATCAGAAGGACAGTACCGGAGCGGTCGATGCTACGCTAACGGCTAACTATGCGATTCATTACGGGAATCGGAAATTATGGGAAGCCAAAGGAAATGTCGTAGTGAAAAAATCCAACGGACAGGAGCTCTACACCCAGCAGTTGTTCTGGAACGAGAAAACGCGCCGGATCTGGTCTAACGTCGATTCCAAGATCGTGGAAGAGAGCGGAAATTCCTACATCGTCGAAGGATTCGAGTCGGACGATCAGTTGAAAGACTGGAAATTTCGCCGAATCAAAGGGCGTATGTGGGTCAATATCGAGCCGACACGGGACGCGGATTCTACGTCGGTGAAACCCGTTGCGGACAATGTTTCCGCTGCGAAGGAGGCAGTTTCCGAACAGCCTGTCAAACCGGCCCGGCCGATACGGGGGAACGACCGGAAAATTCAACTGACTCCCGTAGAAAGTAACGATCGTTCCTTATGATAACTTCGGTGTTTATAATTCTGCTGATGTTGTTGCTTTCGGCTTTTTTTTCGGGGATGGAGATCGCTTTTACGAGCAAGAACCGCCTGAAACTGGAGATCGACCGGAAGCAGAGTCGGCTGTTCAATTTCATCGCCGACATTTTTGCCCGTCACCCCGGGCAGTACATCACGACGATCCTGGTCGGGAATAATATCGCCCTGGTTATCTATTCGCTCTATATGTCGCTGTTGTTGCGCTCGCTCGCGGCGGCAGTGGGTTGGACGGAGATCGCTCGCGGCGGGTCCGTCGTTCTGGAAACGGCGGTTTCGACAATCATCATCATCTTCGTCGCCGAATTTCTCCCGAAATCCGTTTTCCGGAACAGCCCGAATTTTTATTACCGCCTGTTTGCTCCTGCGATCTATTTCTTTTATCTGCTGCTTTTTCCGATCGCCAAGCTGACGACCTGGATTTCCCAGGGGATTTTGTGGCTGATGGGGCGTAAGCCGAAGGTTGCGATGATGGAGCCCATTTTCGACCGGACCGATCTGGCCAGCTTGTTCGAATCGGGGAAGCCGGAGGCGCAGCATGAACCGGATAATGAGATCAAACTCTTTCAGAATGCCCTGGATTTTGCCGATTTGCGCGTGAGGGATTGCATGGTTCCCCGTATCGATATGGAGGCGGTCGATATCGATGATACCTCGATCAAAGCGCTTACGGCGCGTTTTGTCGAGAGTAAGTATTCCCGTATTTTCGTCTGGAAAGAGAGTGTCGATAATATCGTCGGCTATGTCAATTCGAAGTCGCTGTTCCGGCATCCGACGTCGATCGATGAGGTGCTGATGGAGGTGCAATACGTCCCGGAGACGATGCCGTTGCAAGCACTCATGCAGCGGCTCATCCGTCATAAGAGCAATATTGCGGTCGTGATCGACGAGTTCGGCGGTACGGCCGGTATTATCTCTTTGGAGGATGTTCTGGAGCAGATTTTCGGCGAAATCGAAGACGAGCACGATGTGCCCGACCTTACGGAGAAACAGGTCGGCGATTCGGAATTTGTCCTTTCGTGCCGATTGGAAGTGGAATATCTCAATGAAAAATACGGGCTTGCCATACCCGAGAGTGACGAGTACGAAACGCTGGCCGGGTATATCATTTTCCGGTATGAAGGGCTGCCGGCGGCCGGAGAAACCGTGCGTTTCGAGCATCTTGAGATCAAGATTCTGCGCAGGACCCGTTCCCGGTTGGAGTTGGCGCGCGTGAAACGGTTGTAGTTTACGGGATATTTTCGACCGGTGAGGGGCAAGTGCGTTTTTTCGATATGCCGGATGCGGAAAATGACGAAAGAATTTGGTCGTTTATCATGGTTTTCAGAATATATTTATTATCTTTGAACACTCATTTTGAAACAATAAATTAAAATAGTTTATATGGCAAGTTTAAACACGTTACGGACCAGATTCGGTGTGGTTTTGTCGATTATCATCGCGTTTGCACTGCTGGCATTCATTCTCTCGCTTAAAACGGATATGGGACTTTCGGGTAACGACCCCAAGGTCGGTGTGATCGACGGTTCGAAGATCAGATATTCGGAATATATTGAGGTATACAACAACCTGAAAGACCAGAGCAACATCTCCGAAAGTAATGAAGAGCAGATGGATCAGTTGGCTGAAATGGCTTGGCAGACTCTGATTGCCAACCACGTGTACTTGCCCGGTTTCGAGAAGATGGGAATCTCGGTGACCGATGCCGAGCGTGAGGGACTTATCAGCGGCGAGTATTATTCCGGGACGATGGCTGCGGCTTTCACCGACCCCCGTACAGGACAGTACAGTGTGGAGGGTGTGAGTGATTTTATCGCCCAGGCAACCGGAAATCCCCAGATGCAATATATGTGGGGGGCTTTGGTCGGACAGGCTATGCGGGAGCGCGAAATCAATAAGTATAACGGCTTGGTCAAAGGCGGTGTATATGTCAATCGGCTGGAAGCGGAAGAAGGCGTCGATGCGCAGAATAAGACTTTCAGCGGTTCTTGGGTCGGCAAGCGTTATCACGATATGCCTGATTCTCTGTTCTCGGTTTCCGATTCCGAAATCAAGGCTTATTACAATAGCCATAAGGCCCGTTATGAGCAGAAACCTTCGCGCACGCTCTCTTATGTGGTGTTCGAAGTGGCTCCGAGTGCAGAGGATATGGCGACTTTGGAGAAGACCGTTCGGGAAGTCGGCGATGAATTTGCCGCGTCGGACGATCCGAAAGCATTTGCCAAGAATAACCGTTTCGGTAAAATTACAGACAATTATCGGTCGGTTGCCCAGCTTCTGGACGATGAGGCCGAAGCGCTGGCCAACGGCAAGCAGTATGGTCCCGTCCTGAAGAACGATACCTGGACGATGACCCGTGTCGTTGAAACTTTGAACGCTCCGGATTCCGTGGGCGTCCGCCATATTGTACTCACCTACGACCAACGCGACCTGGCCGACAGTCTGATGACGGCTTTGCGGCAAGGTGCGGATTTCGCACAGGCGGCTCGTACCCATTCGCTCTATATGCAGGATGCCGGAAATGGAGGCGATGCGGGCGTGATGCCTTTCTCTGCATTCCCGGACGAGCTTTCGGGACTTCTTTCGACGGCTAAGCAGGGGGATATTCTCCGTGTCGAAGTGGGTGACGTTATTCAGATTTTACAGGTTTATCGTCTGGACAAACCTTCGAAGCACATGCGCCTTGCGACGATCACTTATCCTGTTGAGGCTTCGTCGGCGACCCGTCGCAATGTGCATAGTCAGGCAAGTCTTTTCTCTGTCGAGGGCAAGGGTTCTGTCGATGCGTTCAACGAGGCAGCGAATAAGGGAAACCTCACTCCTCGTGAAGCGAAACTCACGCAGGGTGACCGTCTGCTGCAGGGACTGGCTGATTCGCGTGAATTGGTGCGCTGGGCATACGATGCCAAGGTGGGCGCGATTTCCGAGATTTTCCCTGTGGGTGATGACTATGTGGTCGCAGTGGTAACTGAGATCGACAATGAGGATTATACGCCGATCGAGAAAGTAGCGAACAATATTCGCCAGACGCTTATAACCGATAAGAAGTTTGAAAAGATCGTCAGCGAAATGAAGGGTTCGACTATCGAAGAGGTCGCCCAAAACCTTGGTACCGAAGTCGTTCCTTTCGAAGATGTCCGTTACGGATCGTTCTTTATCCGTAACATGGGTGTCGAGCCTCGTGTGATCGGAGCGATTACCGCAACGGAGCAGACGAATACGCTGTCCGAGCCGGTCAAGGGAAATGTAGGTGCTTATGTTTTCGTGGTGACGGATATTCAGGAGGCGGAAACTCCGCAGAGTATCGAAGCTGAAAAGGTACGTGCCGAGGCGTCGTCGCAGGGGATGATTCAGCGTCGTCTGTTCGATTTCCTGGAGCAGATGTCGAATGTGGAGGACTTGCGCGGCAAGTATTTTTAACCGTTACCGGTAGATTTTTTCCGGAATAGTTCCGGCCGAAAAAGAGGGATGTAGCTTATACATTCCTCTTTTTTATTGTCGTTATTGCGATGGCATAGGGGGATGACTTCTCTTCTTAAAAGCGATAAGAGCCGGTTTCCTGAATTCTCTTCTGTGAGGTGCTCGGAGTGGTAGTCCGGCCAATCCGCCATTCTCTTTTTCCGCATCTTCGAAATGTCCGTGATTTTATCGTATATTCCGGAAGTCTTTGGGGCTGGGGGAGGAGAACGACGGTCTCGGCAGTCGAGTTTCTTTCCGGATAGGTGTTTGCGGTATGAAATCGGCTGTTTTCGAGAGTCGGGGAGGGAGGATATTCGCTGTCTGTCTAACGGGAAATATGGCCTACAAACATAATTTGTAGGGTTTGTGGAAATGGCACTGTGACAGCATGTATTCGGTCGTTGTTTGAGATCCGCCGCTGTATTTGCGCGGACTCTGGAGGTGAGGCCGGCGATGGAATTATGAAGGTCGATGGCAAAGTTCTTTTTCGGTCGGCCGGTTCGCTTACCCCATTAAAAAGCCCCGCATCTTTTGATGCGGGGCTTTGATAATAACAGAGGAGTGATCCGGATTATTTCTGCTCGTCGAGCAGGATCTCCATGATCTTGATCGCTGCGGTCGCAATCGGGGTACCGGGGCCGAAGATGGCGGCGGCACCGTCACGATACAGCTCATCGTAATCCTGTGCCGGGATCACACCGCCGACGATGACGATGATATCCTCGCGGCCCAGTTTCTTGAGTTCGGCGATGATCTGCGGAACGAGCGTCAGGTGGCCGGCGGCCAGCGACGATACGCCCACTACGTGAACATCGTTCTCGACAGCCTGTTTGGCTGCCTCCTCGGGAGTCTGGAACAACGGACCCATATCGACATCGAAGCCGATGTCGGCGTAACCGGTCGCAACGACTTTGGCGCCACGATCGTGTCCGTCCTGACCGAGTTTGGCGATCATGATGCGCGGCTGGCGGCCCTCCTTCTTCGCGAATTTGGCAACCAGTTCCTTCGCGTGTTCGAATGCGGGATCTGATTTCACTTCTGAACTATATACACCTGAAATGGAACGAATAACTGCTTTGTAACGTCCTACGACCACCTCGCAGGCATCCGAAATCTCGCCCAGCGAAGCGCGTACCTTGGCGGCCTCGATAGCGAGTTCCAGCAGGTTGCCCTTGCCGGTCTTGACGCATTCGGTGATGGCCTCGAGCGCCTTCTTCACGGCTGCTTCGTCGCGGTTCGCACGCAACTCCTTCAGACGCTTGATCTGGCTCTCGCGTACGGCCGTGTTGTCCACAGCCAGAATATCGATCGGTGCTTCGTGATCCAGACGGTATTCGTTTACGCCGATGATCTTCTCGATGCCCGAGTCGATGCGGGCCTGCTTGCGGGCTGCCGCCTCCTCGATACGCATCTTCGGAATACCGGTTTCGATGGCCTTGGCCATACCGCCCAGTTTCTCGACCTCCTCGATACGCTCCCAAGCCTTGTGGGCGATCTCGTTGGTGAGGGTTTCGATGTAGTAGGAACCTGCCCAGGGATCCACTTCGCGGCAGACGTTGGTTTCCTCCTGGATGTAGATCTGGGTGTTACGGGCGATACGTGCCGAGAAGTCCGTCGGCAAGGCGATCGCCTCGTCCAGTGCGTTGGTGTGCAGCGACTGGGTGTGGCCCAGAGCGGCGCCCATCGCCTCGATAGCCGTACGTGCTACGTTGTTGAACGGATCCTGCTCGGTGAGCGACCAGCCCGAGGTCTGGCTATGCGTACGCAGGGCCAACGATTTCGGGTTCTTGGGGTTGAATTTTTTGACGATCTTCGCCCAGAGCATACGTGCCGCACGCATCTTGGCGATCTCCATGAAGTGGTTCATACCGATCGCCCAGAAGAACGACAGACGGGGTGCGAAAGCATCCACCGACATACCGGCTGCAACGCCCGCACGCAGGTACTCCAGACCGTCGGCCAGCGTGTAGGCCAACTCGATGTCGGCCGTGGCGCCTGCCTCCTGCATATGGTAGCCGGAGATCGAAATCGAGTTGAACTTCGGCATGTTCTTCGAGGTGTATTCGAAGATGTCGGCGATGATCTTCATCGAGAATTTCGGCGGATAAATATAGGTATTGCGCACCATGAACTCCTTGAGGATGTCGTTCTGGATCGTACCCGACAGTTGATCGAGGGTGCATCCCTGCTCCAGACCGGTCACGATGTAGAACGCCAGGATCGGCAGCACGGCGCCGTTCATGGTCATCGACACCGACATCCGATCCAGCGGAATACCGTTGAAGAGCACCTTCATATCTTCTACCGAGCAGATCGACACGCCGGCCTTACCGACGTCGCCCACTACGCGCGGGTGATCGGCGTCGTAGCCGCGGTGTGTCGCCAGGTCGAATGCCACCGACAGACCCTTCTGTCCGGCAGCCAGGTTGCGGCGATAGAATGCGTTGGACTCTTCGGCCGTCGAGAAACCGGCGTATTGGCGGATGGTCCAGGGACGCATCACGTACATCGTCGAGTAGGGGCCGCGGAGGAACGGTGCGATACCTGCCGCATAGTTCAGGTGCTCCATCTCCTCCAGATCCTTTGCCGAGTAGGAGCCCTTGACAGGTATCTGCTCGGCAGTCAGCCACGGTTCGGTTTGGCCGCAGCCTTTCGAAGCGCAGCAGCTCTTCTGCTCGCCTCCGTCATATGTTAAATCTGAAAATTTTGCTCTCATGATTTTTGCTTTTTAGATACCCATTTCTTTGAGGTAGAACTTCAGTGTTTCGAGTACGTTGCTCTTGACGTTGATGAAATTCTTGATGCCCTGGGCTTCCAGTTCGGGCATACATGCCGGAGCGCCCGCAACCACGAGGATCGCCTTGTCGCCGAGCAGCTCTTTCACTTTAGGAGCCGCCTCTGCGTAGTCGTCGTCCGATGCGCAGACTACGACGATCTCGGCTTTCGATTCCAGAGCGGCCTTGACGCCCTCTTCGATCGACTTGAAGAACGTGTTGTCGATTACTTTGATGCCGGCGCATGCGAAGAAGTTGCAGGAGAACTGGGCACGGGCACGGGCCATAGCCAAGCTGCCGCAGGTCAGCATGAACGCCTTGGGCGCCTTGCCGCTGCGATCCACGTGCAGACGCATGGCTTCGAATGCCATGGAGCCACGATAGGGAGCCAGCGTGTTGCCTTCGCTCACGGGGCGGGTTACGGCGGCTTCGGTCAGCTCCTTGCCGGCGACCTCCGTAAAGTTGGGGTATTGGTTGGCGCCCAGCAGGATTTCGCGGCGCGTTGCGATGTTCTTGTCCTTGGCTGCGGCCGATGCCTTGACGCGCTCTACGATGAAGCCGCTTTCATAGGCTGCGGTGTAGCCGCCCTTCTCCTCGATTTCGCGGAAGAGTTTCCACGCCTCGTTGGCGATCGAGTCGGTGAGGTTTTCGATGTAGTACGAACCGCCGGCCGGATCGACGACCTGATCGAAGTGCGACTCGTGTTTGAGCAGCAGTTCGACGTTGCGGGCGATGCGCATCGAAAATTCGTTGGGATCTTCGTATGCCTTGTTGAAGGGAGTCACCTCGAGCGAGTGTACGCCGGCGATCGATGCCGACATCGCTTCGGTCGTGCCGCGCAGCATATTGACGTAGGGGTCGTATGCCGTCTGGTTCCACGTCGAGGTCACGGCGTGCGTGAACATCTTGCAGGGACAGTTCTTCGCGGGGTTATAGGCTTTCACGATGTTGGCCCACAACATACGGCCTGCACGCAATTTGGCGATTTCCATGAAGTAGTTCGAGGTGATGGCCTGCGAGAAACGGATCTTTTTAGCGGCCTCTTCGATCGTGAAGCCCATATCCATCAGGCGTACCAGATAGTCGTGACCGGCAGCAAGCGAGAAGGCGAGCGCCTCTACGATCGTCGAGCCGGCGTTGCTGAAGATTTCGCCCGATACCGTGATTACGCGGATACCTTTGTAGGTTTTGGTTTTCCGAACCAGGTCGGCGATCTTTTCGAAACATTTGGCACCGTTCTCCGAACAGAAGCTGCCTTTCGAAGTCAGTTTCTTGACCAGCGGGTCGATGCAGAAATTGATGTGCACCTCTTCCGCAGGCAGTTGTTCCTTTTCGATCTTTGCGATCACCAACTCTGCCACATGGGCGGTTTTACTGCCGCTGAAGGTAATTTCGACTGCAGGGATGTGAATATCCTTGAGCAGCGTATTCAGATCTTCTGCAGAGAAGGTCTCCGGAACGATCTGGAATTCGATCGAATCGACGCCCGCATTGAGGATCTTGAGCGCGATGGCGTTCGCCTCCTTGGGGCAATTGACGATGACCGTCTGGTGGATCTTCCAGCGGTTGTGGGCGCGGGTACCCCGCACGTAGGGGAAAACCCCGGCTTCGGAGCCGAGGAACTTCAGTCCGGCGAGGTTTTCAGCCCGGTAGTAGGGACGGACGTTGAAACCTTCCGGCGTTTTCCACACCAATTTACGCTCGTAGTCCGCACCTTTGAGGTCGGCCTTGATTACCTCCTCCCACTGCTCGGTCGAAACCGGCGGAAATTCGGTAAACAACTTTTCACGTTTGGTAGTTGCCATAATAAATTAGAGATTAGTATTGAAATATGTTCAATTGCTTTTAAACTGCCCGTAAAGATATAAAATAATTGCCGGATTGTAAGCAAGAAATGCGGAAAATAGCCGGTTTGTATCAACGAAGGCTCTTTTCGGCGGAGGTTTTGGAAATGCCCGGATCATGAATGGGACGATTTTTTGAAAAAATGCTATTTTCCGGAAAATAATGTCTGAAATCGACCGGTATGACGAATTTTCAGGCTGTTTTTTCGGGAAAAGTTGTTTTTTTATTGGTTTTTTCGAAAAATATTCGATTTTTTTCTGGGAGATGCGGTTTTTTGTACGTTTTTGTCGTGTCGAATATTTATCTTTGTACGCAGAAAGGATGCCGTCCGTCATCCGGGCGGAAATGTACGGGTTTTACGGTATTCCGAGTTCATAATTCGAATTGATTCCATGTCATTGCTCCGATTCAAAATGGTGGAGGCGGCCATCAATCACAAAGCCGTCGAAGTGAAGGCTCCCGAGGGAAGTCCTTCCGAGTATTTCGGTACGAAGGTATTCGGCCGCGAGGCCATGCGCCGGTATCTCAACAAGACGGTTTATGCCCAACTGCTCGATACGATGCAGCGGGGGACGCCGCTGACGCTCGAAGTCGCCGACGGCGTGGCTGCCGGAATGCGCCAGTGGGCGCTCGACCACGGTGCCGACCACTATACGCATTGGTTTCAGCCTCTCACGGGCGGTACGGCCGAGAAGCACGACGCCTTTGCCGAGCCGGACGGCTGCGGGGGTGTGCTCGACGAATTTTCCGGCAAGGTACTTGTCCAGCAGGAGCCCGACGCTTCGTCGTTTCCGAACGGCGGTATCCGCAATACGTTCGAGGCACGCGGTTATTCGGCGTGGGACCCTACCTCGCCGGCCTTCATCGTGGGCGGTACGCTCTGTATTCCGACCGTCTTCATTGCCTATACGGGCGAGGCGCTCGATTATAAAGTGCCTCTGCTGCGGTCGATTTCGGCCGTGAACAAGGCTGCGACCGAGGTGTGCCGCTATTTCGACAAGGAGGTGAACCGGGTGATTCAGTATTTGGGTTGGGAGCAGGAATATTTCCTGGTGGACGAAAGTCTTTGGGCCGTGCGTCCCGACCTGATGCTGACGGGCCGTACGCTCATGGGGCATGAATCGGCCAAGAACCAGCAGTTGGAAGATCACTATTTCGGCGCGATCCCCACGCGGGTCATCGCTTTCATGGCCGATCTCGAATACGAATGCCTGAAGCTGGGCATTCCGGTCAAGACCCGTCACAACGAGGTGGCACCCAATCAGTTCGAACTGGCTCCCGTGTACGAGGAGTGCAACCTGGCCAACGACCACAACCAGCTGTTGATGACCATCATGGACAAGATCGCCCGCCGTCATAATTTCCGGGTGTTGCTGCATGAAAAACCTTTCAAGGGAATCAACGGTTCGGGCAAACACAACAACTGGTCGCTGGGAACCGATACGGGCGTCAATCTGCTCAGTCCGGGTAAAACCGCATCGGAGAATTTGCAGTTCATTACCTTCCTGGTGAATGTGATTTCGGCCGTGCACAAGCATAACGGCCTGCTGAAGGCGGCCATCATGAGCGCCACCAACTCCCACCGCCTGGGGGCCAACGAAGCGCCTCCGGCGATTATTTCGACCTTCCTCGGTACGCAGGTTTCGGCCGTGCTGGATAAACTCGAGGCCAGCCGCAGCGATTCGGCGATCCGCTTCAATGCCAAGAACGTTTTCAAGATGAGCGGCATTTCGCATATTCCGGCTTTGTTGCGGGACAATACCGACCGCAACCGCACTTCGGCTTTCGCCTTTACCGGCAACCGTTTCGAGTTGCGTGCCGTCGGTTCTTCGGACAATTGCGCCGAGGCGATGATCGTGCTCAATACCGCAGTGGCGGACGAGTTTACGGCGTTCCGCGAGCGCGTGGATGCGCGTATCGAGGCCGGAGTCAGGAAGGAAAAGGCGATTTACGAGGAGCTCAAGAGTATGATCCGCTCTTCGCGGGCGATCCGTTTCGACGGCAACGGCTATTCGGAGGAGTGGCGGGCCGAAGCGGCACGCCGGGGGCTCGATTGCGAAACCTGTGCGCCGCGTGTATTCGACCGCTACCTCGATCCTTCGTCGGTCGAGATGTTCGCCCGCATGGGCGTACTCTCGAAGGTGGAGCTCGAAGCCCGAACCGAAGTGAAGTGGGAAACCTATACCAAAAAGATTCAGATCGAAGGCCGCGTGTTGGGCGACCTGACGATGAACCACATCGTGCCGATCGCTTCGCGTTACGAAGCTCTGCTGCTGGATAAGGTCTATAAGATTTCGCAAATCGGACAGGGGCTCGACGCTTCGGCCGATGTCGAACTCATCAAACGTATTCAGCAGCATACGGCTCTGATCCAGCAACTGACCCACGATATGATCGAAGCCCGCAAGGTGGCCAACAAGATCGAGGATCAGCGGGAGAAGGCGCTCGCGTACCACGATACGGTGGCGGTCTATTTCGACCAGATCCGCAAACACGTGGATCGCCTGGAGGAGATCGTGGACGACCAGATGTGGCCGCTGCCCAAGTACCGGGAGCTGCTGTTCCTGCGGTAGTTGCTTCGGCTTGCCGCTTCTGCGGGCGGGAACGATAATCGGGATAATCCGGCGGATTCGCCGGATTATTTTTTAACTTTGTATGCCTCGAAAACTTCGGAGCAGAATCAATGTAAGGATTTATGTATCGCAACCTGAGTGAATTTATCGCCCGCCTGGAGCGGGAAGGCGAATTGCAGCGCGTGAGCGTGCCGGTGGATCCGGTGTATGAGATCGCCGAGATTACCGACCGCATGTCCAAGCAGCCGGACGGCGGCAAGGCGCTGTTGTTCGAGCAGACGGGGACGCCGTTTCCCGTGCTGACCAATATGATGGGTTCCGACCGTCGGATGGCGATGGCGCTCGGCGTGGAGTCGCTCGACGAACTGACGCGACGGCTCGATGATTTGTTGCAGCAGGCCGTCACGCCGAAAAATTCGCTCCTGGATAAATTGCGGATGCTGCCTTTGCTGGCCGAGATGTCGCGCTGGTTGCCGCGTACCTCGTCGTCGCGGGGCGAATGTCAGCAGGTCGTGCTGCAGGGGGAGGAGGCGTCGCTCGATGCGCTGCCGGTGCTCAAGTGCTGGCCGTGCGACGGCGGACGCTTCGTGACGCTGCCGCTGGTGCACACCCTCGATCCCGAAACGGGAATCCGCAACGTGGGCATGTACCGGCTGCAACTGTTTGATGCCCGCACGACGGGCATGCACTGGCACCTGCACAAGACCGGAGCCCGTCATTACGAAGGTTACAGGCGTGCCGGGCGGCGAATGCCCGTGTCGGTAGCGCTGGGCGGCGATCCGGCTTATACTTATGCTGCGACGGCTCCGATGCCGGACAACATGGACGAATACCTGCTGGCAGGGTTTCTGCGCCGGCGCCCGGTGAAACTGGTGAAGTGTATCACCAACGATATTTATGTGCCGGCCGACTGCGATTTCGTGATCGAAGGGTATGTCGATCCGTCGGAGCCGAAGACGGTGGAAGGGCCTTTCGGCGACCATACGGGTTTTTACTCGCTGACCGATGAATATCCCCGCTTCCATGTGACGGCCGTCACGCGGCGGCGCGATGCCGTTTATCCTGCGACGCTGGTGGGCATTCCTCCGCAGGAGGACGCCTATATCGCCAAGGCCACCGAGAAGATTTTCCTGGCTCCGATCCGGCTGGCCGTACAGCCCGAAGTGGAGGAGCTGACGATGCCTGTTTTCGGTACGGCGCACAATTTGGCCGTGGTGTCGATCGACAGACGCTACCGGGGACAAGCCCATAAAGTAGCGCAGGGACTTTGGGGGGCCGGGCAGATGATGTTCAATAAATACCTCGTCATTACGGGCGAGGATTGCGACGTGCATGATCCGGACCGGTTGGCCGCCTTGTTGCGCCGGGCCGAGTTCCCGCGCGATTTGATTGTAAGCGAGGGAGTTTACGACGTACTCGACCATGCGACCGCGACGCCCGGGTTCGGCGGTAAACTGGCGTTCGACCTGACGGAGATCGATCCGTCCGCTCCAGCGGAGGCCGTTCGGCTTCCGGAGCGGTTCGAGCTGACGCCCGGTCTGGTCGAGGTCGCGGACGGACTTGCCGGGAAGTGGGGGGCCTTGCTGCTCTTTGCCGACGATACGGTGGAACAGAAGCCGGATCTGGCCGCTTTCCTTGCCCGAAATCCGTGCCGGGGGATTCGCTATGTCGTTCTTTTCGACGGACACGCCCGGACGCTGCGCCCGGACGAGCTGCTGTGGCTCGCTGCGGCCAATACCGATCCCCGGCGGGATGTGGAGTGCCGCGACGGTGTGCTGTGCGCGGATGCCCGGAGCAAGCGGCCCGGCATTGCGGGCAACCCTTCGCGTTTTCCCAATGTGGTGACTTCGCTGCCCGAGGTCGTTCGGAAGGTGGACGAACGTTGGGCGGAGTATGGTTTGGGTGAGCGGCTCGAATCGCCTTCCGACCGTTACCGGACGTTGTTGTTGTCCGACAAAGCTGCGTGGTAGAGGATGGCCGGACTTTTCCAGACGCGTGAGCGCCGGGCGCTCGTGGTGTTCCTCCTGCTGGCGGGAGTGTTCGTCGCCGGACTGCTCCTGGCCGAACGGCGGGAGAGCGCGGTATCTGCCGACCGGGCAGAGGCGGAGATGGAAGCGACGGTTGCGGCGGACTCCGTGAGGCTGTTCGAGTTCGATCCCAATACGGTGGAGTATGCCGATCTGCGGCGGCTGGGACTCACCTCCCGCATGGCGGTCAGCCTGCTGAAGTACCGCGCAGCGGGCAAAGTGTTTCGGATCCCCGAGGATGTGGCTACCTGCTACGGCATGACCGATTCGGTCTATTTTATTCTGGAACCCTATATTCGGATCGGACGCGAGTATGCGTTGACACCTTCTCCGCGTCGGGAATATCGGGAGTATGTCCCGCAGGAGCCGAGGATGATCGTGCCCCGCGAACGATTCAGGATCGATACGGTGTCCGCATCCTATCTCGCGTCGCTCGGTTTTTCCGTCCGTCAGGCCGAGGCCATTGTCCGTTATCGGGATCTTTACGAAGGTCTTCGGGATGAAGCGGGTTTTCGGGCTTGCTATATGATCGCCGATTCGGTGGCCGATCTTTTGCTCCCTTATGTAATTTTTCCGGAACCGGAGCCCGTTCGCTCCGGATTGATCGAGCTCAACGGGGCCGATTCGGCGACCTTACGCTCGGTAGTTGGGATCGGTGAGAAGAGCGTCATGGCCATTATTCGATACAGGGAGCGGCTCGGCGGATTTTACAGCGTGGATCAGTTGGCCGAGGTTCCGCAGGTCACGGAGTCCAATTTCGAGCGGATCGTGAAACAAATTTACTGCGATAGTTTCAAAATTCGAAAAATTGATATTAACTTTGCACCTCCGAGTACGCTCAAGGGGCATCCTTATTTGCCGCCCGCCGTATTTAGGAAGTTATTTAGTAAAAGACAATTGAAAGGAGGTTGGAGTACCGTCGAAGAGTTGGTTGAAGAGCACATATTAACCCCGCGTGAGGCCGAGCGATTGGCCCCGTATCTTCGGTTTACGGTACGAGAAGCCTCGAAAGACATACCGAACGGGGAGTCGGCGTCGTCCGGATGGAGTCCCGCCCCGATACAAGACACGATCCATTAGAAATTAGAGTAAAAAACAATAAAAAAAGCAACGAATTATGATTATCATGCCGGTAAAAGAGGGCGAGAACATCGAGAAGGCCCTCAAGAAATTCAAACGTAAATACGAGCGTACGGGTGTTCTGAAGGAGCTTCGTCGTCGCCAGTATTTCACCAAACCTTCGGTTGCGAAGCGTATCGCCATGCAGCATGCCATTTACGTAGAGAAGCTGCACCGCGACGAGGAATAGGAAGATTTTTCCATATCTTAATCCTGATAATAGACAAGAATTTTTTATCTTGTCTATTATTTTTTTGTTGTTTTACAGCGGGTTGCTCTCTGTTTCTCCTGCAAAACTAAATTTTTTAGTTTGAAAACTATAAAAAATAGTTGTATGTGAAATTTTTTTAGTTATCTTTGTTTCAGAAGATTTTTGTGCAGGAGCCGGCAATGCGGAGCTGTGCTGCCGTTTGTGCAGGTCCTGTTTCGTTCGACTTTAACCGACATTGATTATGGAAAAGCTGACACCTAGAGAAGAGGAGCTGATGCGTTGTTTCTGGACGCGGGGCCCGTTATTCGTGCGCGAACTGGTTGCGCTCTGGCCCGAACCGAAACCTCATTTCAATACGTTATCGACGATGGTGCGTGGCCTCGAGGCGAAAGGGTACGTCGGACACAAGGCCTATGGCGGCACCTACCAGTATTATCCGCTCGTCAGCGAGGAGGAGTTCAGCCGCAAGACGCTGAAGGGCGTGGTGAGCAAGTATTTCGACAATTCCTACCTCGGGGTGGTTTCGTCGCTCGTACGGGAGGAGAAAATCTCCGTGGACGATCTGCGCGACCTGATCCGGCAAATCGAAAGTCAAACCGAAAAACGATAGTCCTATGCCGACCTTTCTGCTTTACAGTCTGAAGGCTGCGGGATGCCTGGCGGTCTTCTACCTGTTTTACAAGTTGTTGTTGAGCCGCGATACGCTGCATCGGATGAACAGGGTGTTGTTGTGCGGAGTGTTGCTGCTGTCGTTTTTGCTGCCTTTGTGCGTAATTACCGTCGAGAAGGAGTTGCCCGGGGTATCCGCCGCTGGGATCGACGTGATTCCGGAAAATTATTTCCGGCGGGACATGGTATTCGAAAACCGAATCCCCGACGATACCCGGGACCTGATGATAACAGAGGAGCCGGAGCCTGCTCCCGAACCGTTCGACTGGGGCGTTTTGCTCGGAATCATCTATTTTGCAGGGGTATTTGCGACGTTGGGATGGACCGTATGCAACATCGTGCGGGTTGTGCGAATGACGCGCCGCGGCCAGCGCATACCGCTTGGAAACGGGAGCGTTTTGGTGTTGTCGGACCGGATTCGAGCTCCGTTCAGTTGGATGAGATACGTGGTGATGTCCGAGGAGGATTATGCCTGCGGCGGAGGGACGATCCTCGTGCATGAACAGGCGCATCAGCGGTTGGGCCATTCGTGGGACCTGCTGCTGGTCGATTTGCTGGGGTGTTTGCAGTGGTTCAACCCCGCGATGTGGCTGTTGCGTGTGGAACTGCGTGCTGTGCACGAGTACGAGGCCGACGAGCAGGTGCTCCGCTGCGGGGTCGATGCGAAAGATTATCAGATGCTGTTGATAAAAAAGGCCGTTGGCGGGAGGTGGTACTCAATTGCCAACAGCCTTAATCATAGTAACCTTAAAAACCGAATTACCATGATGTTGCGTAAAAGATCATCGAGGTGGGCCAGGGCCAAGGCGCTCTATGTCCTGCCGCTTGCGTGCCTGGCGCTCGGCGCTTTCGCACAGACCTCCTATGTTCTTCCGGAGGACAAAACTACGAAAAATTCCGGAAACGGTGAAATGCCTCTTCCTGCTGGTGCGGACGGCCTCACAGTCGGTACACCGGAAGGGGGAATGCCACCGGTCGAAGGCTCCATGGCCGAATTGCTCGCTAATCTCGAGCGTACCGCTCTCGAAAAGCAAACGGCAGAATCGGGGGCGCACACCTTTACCGGACGCGTATTTGGCCGGGACGATAAGCCTTGGGCCGGTTATGAGTTTATTTGCAGCGGCGGCCGGCGGGTTGTGACCGATGCGGAGGGCCGCTTTACGATCGTTACGGAGAAGCCGATCGTTTGTTACCTTGTCGGAGGGGAGACGGATCAGAAAGTAAAATCAGTCGGTAGCCGCTTCGGAATTCCGATGGGGACGGACATTGCCTTGGAATTTCATTTGAAAGAGTCGCTTGCTCTGACCCACCTGCCCGTATCCGATGAACCGGTAGTGTATGCGGTTTATGGCGATCCGGCAGATTTTCGCTTCGATCCGGAACATCCGCCTCTGATAATGGACGGGGGCGAGGAATTGTCGGCTGAAACGCTGGATACCTATTTGGGGTTGCCGGAACAGAAGATGATTGGTGCTTGGATGGTCAAAGGGCCGGAGGCACTGAAGGGATACGGTACGCGGGCGGCGAACGGAGTGTTGTCGATTAGGGTTCAGACCTATCCTTATACGGAGTCTTGGAGTCCGGCCGATCCGTCCTTGTGGGATCCGGAGGATTTGGAGCTTTATCTGGTGTGGGAAGGGGATGAGTTGCCCGAACAGTTTGTCGCCCGCCGCGATGCGTACATGAAAGAGGAGTTTGCCAAGTTGCTGACTGCTGATGCCGGGAAACTCGAACGACTCGGGTATAAATCGGTCGATGGTGCGGAAGAGTGGGTGACTGTCGAGGTGAGCGACGGGGCTGCCCTCATTCCTTTCTGGATTGATCTGTCGGACGAGGGCTTGTATCTGCTCGACGGTGAGGAGATCGATTACAGACAGTTGGGCGCGATGTCACCGTCGAGTATCGCCACGGCGACCCGAATGACCTCCGGCGAGGCACGCAGACGCTACGGCGATCGGGGTCGTTACGGTGCGATCGTCTATACGAGTCGTCCGGAGTCGGAACGTGTGACAATCGAAGAGAAACAGAAGCCTTCCGATTTGTATCACTATATTACGGGCGATTTTGAACCGACGGGTGTGCCCGATACTTACCGGGTGCGGCGGATCGAGTTTAGCCATTCGATGCCGTTCGAATTCCGGCCATTGGTACTGTGGAATGGCAAGGTGTCGAATATCTATCTTTTTACTACTCCCGGTATCGTTCACGAGATAGAAACCGTTCGGATCGTAACCGAGCCGGACGAAGCGACGGTCGCCAGATACGGCGTATCGGCCCGGAACGGGGTGATCGAGGTCGTTTCCAAAACGGCTTCGCGTGAGGATGATTTCGAGGTGACCGTTTATGATAAATACAACAATCCGATGCGTTATCTGAAGGGTAGTTTCCGATCGGTGGATGGTAAAAATACCTATAAGGTGAGCGGATTGAAATTGCGGAACGTGCAGGGAGTACGTCCCGGAATGTTGCCGTTGGTAGCTGTGGACGGGCGTGTGGGGTCCATCACCGATCTGGAGAAGATTCCTGCCCGCAAGATCGAAACCATACAGATTTTTTCCTGGGAGGATGTATTCCGTGACCCGGCATTAGTCGAGCGTTACGGGGATGCCGCCCGTGTCGGAGCGATTCTTGTGACGACTCGTGATGCTGCGAAACAGGCCGAAAAAGAGGCCCGGAAGTCCGGTGCAGGTGAATCTGTCGTCGCATCCGTACCGGAGGGACCGTCGTTCGGTACGGTTCAGACCGGTAATACTCCGGTGGACGGGCAGGGCAAGGTGCGGATTTCCGAAGTTGCTGCACCGAACGATTCGTTCGTGGTTTCCGGTCACGATTTGAGTTCGATGCTCTTCCTGCTCGATGGCAGAAGGGTCGCAGCTGCCGAGGTAAAGGCTTTGAATGAAGCGGAAATCGAATCGATGTCGGTCTTGAAGGACGAATGGGCTGTCGGACGTTACGGCGAGGCGGCGGCGGATGGCGTGGTTTATGTGACGACGACTGAAGGTGCCCGGCAGTTCGACCGTCTGGAGTGTAGTTTCGAGCGTGGAAACTCTTTCCAGGAAGGTCCCGGTCTTTATCGGATCAAGGATACGGGAAACGGATTTACGATCCGTCCGCTCAATGGAGCCCGACCGCTTGTGTTGATCAACGGCCGGCAGGTCGATGATGACTATTTGAAGTCGATCGATGCGGGGAAGGTTCTGTGGGTTCGGATTCTGCAACCCGGGTTCGAATTGCTGGACCGTTATGGCGAGCGGGCGCGGGACGGTGTGATCGAGTTTACGACGAATGAATCCGGAGAACGTACGACTTTGGCGGTTTATTCGTCGAATGCGTCGGGCAAAACGCCTAATAAGATGACAGTTGTCAGGGAGCCTTCCGGCGCCTCCTCGGGGCGCACTTCTGTGTCAAAGTCGATTTCCGTGTCTAAATCGATTGCCACGTCGGCGCAGCCTTTGGAGGAAACCGTTACGTTGACCTATACGACCGGAGCGGATTCGGATTCGGTTTCAGTTGTTGATAACGGTCGTTCTCTGAAGCAGGTCGGTTTAATAGTATTGGATGGCGAGGAAATTTCTGCCGATCGCCTTTCGCAACTGGATCCCTCCCGAATCGACGCGATGACGGTATTGAAAGGAGAGCAGGGGGTCGAACGTTATGGCGAGAAGGGAGCGGAAGGGGTGATCGAGATCACGACGAAAAAAAATCGGAGCGGCGTGGCCGGCGAATGAATATAGAGAAGTTCCAATTCATAAGTGTTATTGTTCCGTCAGGGAAGCATCCTGCAGCCGCACTTAGTTGCGGGATGTTTTTTATAAAAATAGGAGCGTCCTATCTGGGACGCTCCTATTTTTATCTCCGGTCGTGGCGAACGGATTCTTTTCATACCATACGAAAAGAACATTCGTTCGGAGGGTGAATCCTTTAGTGAATCCGTCCTTCTTTGGCCTCGATGCACTCGGTTGCGTGAGGCACTTTCATCAGCCGCTCCTTGGGGATCAGCTTGCCGGTGGTTTTGCAGATGCCGTATGTCTTGTTCTCGATGCGTACGAGTGCCATTTCGAGGTTGCGGATGAATTTCATTTGATGGGCTGCCAAGCGGCCGCTCTCCTCTTTGGAGAGCGTAGTGGCTCCCTCCTCCAGCACCTTGAACGTCGGCGAGGTATCCTCCGTATCGTTCGATGCGGTGTGGGTTATCGTGGCGCGCAGGAGTTCGTAATCCGCACGTGCTGTTTCCAGTTTTTTGAGAATGAGCTGTTTGAACTCTTCCAATTCGGCGTCACTGTATCGGGTTTTTTCTGCTTCTGCCATAGTTTCAATATTTTATTTGTAATAATGTTATACTAAATTAAACAATATTCCCGTTACTTCCAAATTTTTTGCCGGAAACGTGCAGGTTCTCCTTTTTTGGTCAAATTTTGGTCACCGCGATACGGACCGGTTGCTCATCTACCTCCGACTCCACGACGAATTCGCCGCTGGGAGAAGGCACTCCTTCGATTTCGACAGCCAGCGTCTGCGAGGCGATGTAGTCGGCGAAGGATTTGAGCGCGGGAAGGACGAACTCCTGCTGTTCGATCTCCACACGGATTTTGTCCGTCACCTCGAAGCCCGAATCCTTGCGGATGTTCTGGATACGGTTGATCAACTCGCGGGCGATACCTTCGGCACGCAGGTCGTCGGTGATCGTGATATCGAGGGCTACGGTCAGCTTGCCCTCCGTAGCTACGAGCCAGCCCGGCATATCTTCCGAGGTGATTTCGAAATCGGCAGGGGTGACGGTGATTTTTTCGCCGTCCACGTCCAGCAGGGTTTCCGCCGATGCTTCGATCGCGGCTATCTGATCCTGTGAGAACCCGGCTACGAGAGCTGCGATCTGCTTCATCTGTTTGCCGTATTTGGGACCGAGGGTCTTGAAGTTGGGCTTGATGCGCTTGGTGATGAGTCCCGTCGTATTTTCGATCAGTTCTATTTCCTTGACATTCACTTCGCTCATAATGAGCCCCTTGACGGCTTCGATGCGGCGTGCGGTGTCGGCGTCGAGGACCGGAATGAGTATCTTCGTGAGCGGCTGGCGGACTTTGATGTTCACCTTGCGGCGCAGGGCCAGTACCATCGACGAAACCTGTTGGGCCATAGACATCATCTGCTCCAATTCACCGTCGATGAGCGAGGAGTCGCAGACGGGGAAGGTCGAAAGATGTACCGACTCGTCCGTGTGGCGACCGCTTACGGCGTTCAGATCGCGGAAGATACGGTCGGAGATGAACGGCGCGAACGGTGCGGAGAGCATCGAAACGGTTTCCAGACAGGTGTAGAGCGTCTGGTAGGCCGCCAGTTTGTCGCGTGTCAGACCGCCGCCCCAGAACCGCTTGCGGTTGAGGCGCACGTACCAGTTCGACAGGTTTTCGCATACGAATTCCTGGATCATACGGGCCGCCGGCGTCGGATCGTAATTCTCGAGCGATTCGGTGACGTTCCGGACCAGCGTATTGAGCAGGGAGATGATCCAGCGGTCGATCTCCGGGCGTTCGCTCATCGGAACTTCCGGCTCCTGTCCCGTAAAACCGTCCACATTGGCGTAGAGGGCGAAGAACGAGTAGGTATTGTAGAGCGTGCCGAAGAACTTGCGGCGCACTTCGTCCACGCCGTCCCGGTCGAACTTGAGGTTGTCCCAGGGCTGCGAGTTGGAGATCATGTACCAACGCGTCGCGTCGGCGCCGTAGGTCGAAAGTATTTCGAAGGGATCCACGGCATTGCCCAGGCGTTTGGACATTTTGTTGCCGTTCTTGTCGAGCACCAGGCCGTTCGAAATGATGTTCTTGAAAGCTACCGAGTCGAAGAGCATCGTGGCGATGGCGTGCAGCGTGAAGAACCATCCGCGCGTCTGATCGACGCCTTCGGCGATGAAATCGGCCGGATAGACGCTCTTGAAGTAGTCGCCGCCGTGCTCGAAGGGGTAGTGTAGCTGGGCATAAGGCATGGCGCCCGAGTCGAACCACACGTCGATCAGATCCGGTTCGCGCCGCATCGGTTCGCCTTTGGACGAAACCAGCACGATATTGTCCACGTAAGGACGGTGCAGGTCGATCCGGTCGGTCGAGTAGTTCTCTTTGGAGAGGTCGCCCGGCTTGAAGTTCTTGTAGGGATTCTCCTTCATCAGACTTGCCGCGACGGATTTTTCGATTTCGGCGACGAGCTCTTCGACCGAGCCGATGCACTTCATTTCCGAGTAATCCTCCGTAGCCCAGATCGGCAGCGGCGTGCCCCAGAAGCGCGAGCGCGAGAGGTTCCAGTCCACCAGACCTTCGAGCCACTTGCCGAAGCGTCCCGTTCCGGTCGATTCCGGCTTCCAGCGGATCGTCTTGTTGAGTTCGATCATCCGGTCGCGCAGCGCCGTAGTTCGGATGAACCAGGAGTCGAGCGGGTAGTAGAGCACCGGTTTGTCCGTACGCCAGCAGTGGGGGTAGGAGTGGGTGTGCTTTTCGATCTTGAAAACCTTGTTCTCGGCCTTGAGCATCACTGAGAGATCGACGTCGAGCGTCGGCGCGTCGGCGGCGAGCGAATCGTCGTAGGCGTTTTTCACGTAACGGCCCGCCCATTGGGAATAGGCCGCTGTATCGACGTTGTCGCGTATGAAGGTCGGGTCGAGCTCTTCGAGCAGGAAGAACCGTCCCTTGCGATCGACCATCGGCTGATTCTTGCCCGCCTTATCGACCATAAACAGCGGGGCGATGCCTGCGGCGCGGGCCACGCGGTCGTCGTCCGCACCGAACGTCGGGGCGATATGCACGATACCCGTACCGTCGGAGGTGGTCACGTAGTCGCCCAGGATGACGCGGAACGCATCGCCCGCAGGCTTCACCCAGGGGATGAGCTGTTCGTAGCGGATGCCTTCGAAGTCCGGACCCTTGTAGGTGACCGGAGAGATTTCGAACTTGCCCTCCATCTTGGGGGTAAAATACGACCCCAGCAGTTCTTTGGCCAGGATGACAGTCTGGGGGGCATCCGTATAGGGATTGCGGCATTTGACGCGCACGTATTCGATTTCGGGGCCTACGGCCAGCGCGGTATTCGACGGCAGTGTCCAGGGCGTGGTGGTCCAAGCCAGGAAGTAGAGATCGCCTTCGGCTCCGTCGAAGAGTTTTTCGCTCCGCTCGTCGCGGATGATTTTGAACTGCGCCGTGCAGGTGGTATCCTTCACGTCGCGGTAGCAGCCCGGCTGGTTCAGCTCGTGGGTCGAAAGTCCCGTGCCGGCGGCCGGCGAGTAGGGCTGGATGGTGTAACCTTTGTAGAGTAGCCCCTTGTCGAAGAGCTGTTTCAGAAGCCACCAGAGGGTTTCGATGTATTTGTTGTCGTAAGTGATGTAGGGGTCGTCCATATTGACCCAATAACCCATTTTGCGCGTGAGTTCTTCCCACAGGCCCGTGTACTCCATCACCGCCTCGCGGCAGGCGCGGTTGTACTCCTCTATGGAGATTGTGCGCCCGATGTCCTCCTTGGTGATGCCGAGTTTCTTTTCGACGCCTAACTCTACAGGCAGTCCGTGCGTGTCCCATCCGGCCTTGCGGTGAACGAGGTAACCTTGCTGCGTCTTGTAACGGCAGAAGATATCCTTGATCGTGCGGGCCATGACGTGATGGATGCCCGGCGTGCCGTTGGCTGAGGGAGGTCCTTCGTAAAAGACGAAGGTGGGATGACCCTCGCGGGTGGAGATGCTTTTGTGGAACGTGTCCTGTGCGTCCCACTCTTTCAGTACGTCGGCGGCCAACCCCGGCAGATCGAGGCCTTTATATTCTTTGAACTTCATATCCTGTTGTTTTCAATCGTCGTTTTCATGGGCTGGCAGAATCCGATCCGGCCCGATTCCGCCGGACAGCCCCGAATGCGGAGCTGTTACCTGTCTTTGTCGTATTCGGCAGCGCCGGAATTCGCTGTGTGCCGCCTGTTTCGTGCGGGAAGCCGGCGGCGGATTTTACCAACATGCAAAGTTACGAAAAAATATGAATAAATAAATCCCCGGAAACAGTTTTTTATCGAGGGGCAACGAGTTGTGGAGGAAGCCGTTGCACGATTTCCTCGAAAGATTTTTGGAAGTAGTGGATTTATTCGTCGGTTGCGGTGCGGATAACGCGGGCCGGGTTGCCGGCAGCGACCGAATCGTCGGGAATGTCATGCGTGACCACGCTGCCGGCGCCGATGACGCAGCGGCAGCCTATCTTGACGCCCGGACAGACGATCACGCCGCCGCCCAGCCAGCAGTCGTCGCCGATTTCGATGCCCGCTCCCTTTTCTTTGCCCGTAGCCCGTTCCGCAGCGTTCATCGGATGCACGGCCGTCAGAAGTTGTACGCCGGGACCTATCAGGCAGCGTTGTCCCAGGCGAATCGGCCCGAGGTCGAGAAAAACGCAGTTGAAATTGACGTAGGACCCTTTGCCGATGGAGATATTGTATCCGTAATCGCAGTGGAAAGGGGCGCGGATCATGGCTTCGACCCTCGGACAGAGTTCCCGGAGCGTTGCCAGATAGGTCGCGTCCTTGTCTTTGAGCGCGACGTTGAGCCGATGGGTGAGGTGGCGGGCCCTGGCACGATCGCGTACGAGTTCCTCGTCATTTGGGGAAAACCACTCCCCGGCCTGCATTTTCTCCTTTTCGGTCATGGGAATCGGCTTTTAGTCGAAGCTCTGCATCTCGATCAACTTGGCGTAGATGCCGTTTTTGGCCATCAACTCCGAGTGTGTGCCCTGTTCCGCGATCCGACCCCGTTCGATGACGATGATTTTGTCGGCGTTGTGGATGGTCGAGAGGCGGTGGGCGATCACGATCGATGTGCGGCCTTGCAACAGGGAGTTAAGGGCGTCCTGCACAAGTTTTTCGCTCTCGGTGTCGAGGGCCGAAGTCGCTTCGTCGAGGATCAGGATTTCGGGATTCTTGAGTACGGCTCGGGCGATGCTCAGGCGCTGGCGCTGACCGCCCGAGAGTTTGGCGCCCCGGTCGCCGATGTTGGTGTCGTAGCCCGACGGACACTCCATGATGAAGTCGTGGGCGTTGGCGATTTTGGCCGCAGCGACGATCTCTTCGTGCGTCGCTCCCCGGCGTCCCATGGCGATGTTGTTTTCGATGGTGTCGTTGAACAGCACGGTATCTTGCGCAACGATGCTCATGTGGGCACGCAGGCTCTCCTGCGTGTAGTCGCGGATCGAAACCCCGTCGATCAGGATGTCGCCGCCCGTAGTGTCGTAGAAGCGGGGGATCAGCTCGCTGAGGGTCGATTTGCCGCCGCCCGAAGGACCGACCAGAGCCACTGTTTCTCCTCGCCGGATGTCGAACGAGATGCCGTCGATCACCTCCCGGCTGCCGTCGTAGGAGAAGTGTACATTGCGGAATTCGATCTTCTCGTGCAGGCCGTCCAACGTCTTGGCGTCGGGCTTGTCCTGGATTTCCGGTTCGGAATCGAGCACGTCGAAGATGCGCTCGCCTGCGGCGATACCCTGATTGATGTTGGCGAACTGGTCGATGAACGAGCGCACGGGGCGGGTGATCTGCGAGAATACGGCGATGAAGCCGACGAATCCGCCGGCCGAAAGCGATCCGTTCATGACGAGCGAACCGCCGAAGACGATCAGTACCGCGACGGCCGTCAGGCCGAGGAATTCGCTCATCGGCGAGGCTAGTTGCTGGCGGCGGGCCATCGAGAGCATCAGGCGCGAAAATTCGGCGTTGAACTCGGAGAACTTGCGGCGGATATAGTCGGTGGCGTTGTAGCTTTTGATGACCTTGATGCCCGAAAGCGATTCGTCGAGCACGCTTACCATGTCGCCCATGCGTTCCTGCCCTTTGAGGGCCGGGTGGCGCAGTTTTTTGACGATCCGTCCGATGATGAGCGCCACTACGGGCAGGAACAGGATGGCGAACAGGGACAACTGCCACGATACGAGGAGCATGTAGATCACGTAACCGATAATAAGCAGCGGATCGCGGAAGGCGACTTGCAGCGTATTGGTGATGCAGTACTGGACCACCATGACGTCCTGTGTGATGCGCGACATGAGATCGCCCTTGCGCTGATCGCTGAAATATCCGGCGTTCATCCCCATGATTTTGTTGAACAGATCGTTGCGCATGCGTTGCAGCGACCTGACACGCATGTTTTCGACCGTCCAGGCGCTCATGTAGCGGAAGAAATTGCTCAACAGGTTCATTACGATCGTACCGCAGGCGAGCAGGAGGAGCATTTTCGACATCGTGAAATTCGTCCCGAACAGTTGCGTATAGACGTAGCTCAACATCTGCGAGGCGTCGATGTCCGAGAACGAGAGCCCGTGCATGGGAAAGTCGTAAACGGGTTGGAAAACGTAGGAGTTCTTGTCGTCGAACAGCGTGTTCATGATCGGGAGGATCATGGCGTAGGTGAGCGTGTTGAACAGGGCGTACAGCAGCGCGTAAAAGAAGTAGGGGACGGCGTATTTGGAGATCGGGCTGACGAATCCCAGCAGCCGCATGTATGTTTTGAACATAAATTCCGGATCGGTTATTGTTTCGGAGTAAAGTAGGGGCAAATATAGCAATTTAATCAGGATATGCAATCCGGTTGTCCGATTTTGGGGAAAGAATGTTATTTTTGTAACAGGATAGAGTCATAAAAAGGAACAATAGACCATGGAAAATTTCAAACAGATCGATCCGGCTGAAATTACCGATAATTTTATCCGGGCCATCGGCCGGGAGTGGATGCTCGTCACGGCCGGGAACAGAGAAAGTTGCAATACGATGACCGCCAGTTGGGGTTTGATCGGGTTCATCTGGGGACGCCCCGTGGCGCAGTTCGTGATACGTCCGCAGCGTTATACGCGGGAGTTCGTCGATCGGGAGGAGAGGGCGACCCTCTCGTTTTTCTCGCCCGAATATCGTGCGGCTCTCGAATACTGCGGCAGTCGTACCGGCCGTACGGAGGATAAGATCCGCAATGCCGGACTGACGGTCGCCTGTACGGACGACGGAGTGCCCGCGCCGGCCGAAGCACGCCTGATCCTGCAATGCCGCAAGCTCTATGTCGGAAGAATCCGGCCCGAAGGGTTCGTCGATCGCAGTTGCGATACGAAATGGTATCCCCAGCACGATTATCACGAGGTCTATATTGCCGAAATCGAGCGAGCTTACGTGCGGAAGTAAGTTAAGTAGAGATAGGAGCAGGAGGTGAGTAGGGCAATGCCGTCCCGAGTTCGGGCGGCCGTGTGACCGGATAGTTTTTTAAAAAGTCTCGGGACATTTCGTCGTGTTTCGGGGCTTTTTATTCTCTTTATATGGCTTACTCTCCACTGCCCGGAACATACCCGGTATCTTCCAGCAGGTGCGCCCTGTCGTTGGCTGCGGCTACGGCCAGTTGGTCGCAGCGGTTGTTTTCGACCGTATCGGCATGACCCTTGACCCAGACGAAACGGACCTTGTGACGGCGGTAGGAGCGCAGGAAGCGGGACCATAGATCGGGGTTCTTCTTGCCGGCGAACCCTTTCTTCTCCCAGCCGAATACCCAGCGTTTCTCCACGGCATCGACCACGTATTTCGAATCGGAGTAGATCGTCACGTCGCTGCCTTCGAATTTCAGCATTTCGAGGGCTACGCAGACGGCCAGCAGCTCCATGCGGTTGTTGGTCGTCAGGCGGTAACCCTGCGACACCTCCTTGCGGAACCGTCCCGATATCAGGACCGCTCCGTAACCACCCGGACCGGGATTGCCCAGGGCCGAGCCGTCGGTATAGATGGTGATTTCCGGCATAGTCGGGTATAAACTCCTCTCTCTGCTGTTGTAAGCCGGAGAGAGGAGTTGAATGTTTCGTGATGAGTTATTTCAAGGCCGCCAGTTGTTCCCGAAGCGCGGCGATCTTGGCTTCGGCGTCGGCCTGTTTGGTCCGTTCGTTGGCCACGACTTTCTCGGGAGCCGACGAAACGAATCTTTCGTTCGAGAGCTTTTTTTGCACGCTGGCGAGGAATCCTTCGAGGTATTCCAGTTCGCCTGCGAGTTTTTTGCGTTCGGCCTCGATGTCGATCATGCCCTCCATCGGTACGAAGTATTGCGTGGTCTTTACGAGGAATCCGACGGCCGAAGGATCTTTCTCCCGGGTGGTTTCGATCTGCGAGAGGTTGCCCATTTTCTGCAGGACGGGAGCGTATTCCGCCGGGTAGTTCTCGTCGGCGATCACCCGGAGCGTCAGGGGGTCTTTCTGCGGAATGTTTTTCTGCTTGCGGACGTTGCGGACGGCCGTTACGACCTCTTTCGTCAGTTCGAACCGGCCCAGCAGCGCCTCGTCTATCTCCCGTGCTTCGGGCATGCGCTGGACCATGATCGACTCGCCTGCCTTGCGGGGTGCCAGGTCCTGCCAGATCTCTTCGGTGACGAACGGCATGAAGGGGTGTAGCAGACGCAGCAGGTCGTCGAAGAAACCGCACGTGGCTTCCAGTGTCGGCCGGTCGATCGGGCATTGGTAGGCCGGTTTGATCATTTCGAGGTACCAGCCGCTGAAGTCGTCCCAGAAGAGTTTATACAGATTCATGAAGGCTTCCGAGATACGATAGGAGGCGAAGTCCGATTCGACCTGACGCAGCGTCTTGGCGAGCGCTTGACGGAACCATTCGATTGCCAGGCGGTTGTTTTCGCTTTGTGCCAGGGTGTCGTCGATCGTCCAGCCGTTGACCAGTCGGTAGGCATTCCAGATTTTGTTGCCGAAATTGCGTCCCTGTTCGCAGAGAGCCTCGTCGAACATCACGTCGTTGCCCGCCGAGGAGCTCAACAGCATCGCTACGCGCATGCCGTCGGCGCCGAACTGGGCGATCAGGTCGAGCGGATCGGGCGAGTTGCCGAGCTGTTTGGACATCTTGCGGCCGATTTTATCGCGCACGATCCCCGTGAAGTAGACGTGACCGAAGGGCTTCTCACCCCGGTATTCGTAACCGGCCATGATCATACGGGCCACCCAGAAGAAGATGATGTCGGGACCGGTCACCAGATCGTTGGTCGGGTAGTAATATTCGATGTCTTTGTTGTTCGGGTGGCGGATGCCGTCGAATACCGAGATGGGCCACAGCCACGACGAGAACCAGGTGTCGAGCACGTCCTCATCCTGCCGCAGATCGGCGAGCGTCAGCGAGGCGTCGCCGCTCTTGGCCCGGGCTTTCTCCAGTGCCTCGTCTGCGTTGAGGGCCACTACGTAACCGCCTTGGGGCAGATACCAGGCCGGAATGCGCTGGCCCCACCAGAGCTGGCGCGAGATGCACCAGTCCTTGATATTTTCCATCCAGTGACGGTAGGTGTTCTTGTATTTTTCGGGAACGAGCTTGATTTCATTTTCCAAGACGGCCTGCGTCGCCGGACCGGCGAGTTTCTCCATCGAGAGGAACCACTGCATCGAGAGTTTGGGCTCGATCGCTACGCCGGTACGTTCGGAATAGCCCACGTTATTGGTGTAGTCTTCGGTTTTCTCCAGCAGGCCGGCAGCGTCGAGATCCTTTTTGATCTGTTTGCGCAGGGCGAAGCGCTCCATACCGGCATACAGCCCTACTTTGTCGTTGATCGTGCCGTCGTCGTTGAAGATGTCGATCGATTCGAGCCCGTATTTTTCACCGAGCATATAGTCGTTCACGTCGTGCGCCGGAGTAACCTTCAGGGCACCCGTGCCGAAAGCGATGTCCACGTACGTATCGCGGATCACGGGTACCGACCTGCCCACCAGCGGGACGATGACCCGGGCGTCTTCGGGCAGCCAGGCGTAGCGTTCGTCGTCGGGATTGACGCAGAGGGCCGTGTCGCCGAGGATCGTCTCGGGCCGGGTCGTGGCGACGATGATCGTGCGGTCGGTGCCTTCGACCCGGTAGCGCAGGTAGTAGAGCTTGCCGTGCGACTCTTTGAACACCACCTCTTCGTCCGAAAGGGCGGTCTGGGCCGACGGGTCCCAATTGACCATGCGTACGCCCCGGTAAATCAACCCCTTTTCGTAGAGGTCGCAGAAGACCCGCAGGACGCTTTCGGTACGAGCTTCGTCCATCGTGAAGCAGGTGCGTTCCCAGTCGCACGAGGCGCCCAGCTTGCGCAGTTGTTGCAGGATCACGCCGCCGTATTTCTCTTTCCAGTCCCAGGCATGACGCAGGAACTCTTCGCGCGAGAGCGACGATTTCTCGATCCCCTCGGCCTTGAGCTTGGCCACCACCTTGGCTTCCGTGGCGATCGAGGCGTGGTCGGTGCCCGGAACCCAGCAGGCGTTCTTGCCCTGCATGCGGGCGCGGCGCACCAGTACGTCCTGCAACGTATTGTTGAGCATGTGTCCCATGTGGAGCATGCCCGTAACATTGGGTGGCGGGATGACGATCGTGTAGGGTTCCCGCTCATCGGGTTCGGAATGGAAAAGGCGGTGCTCCATCCAGTAGTCGTACCATTTGGATTCGATCTGCTGCGGGGCGTATTTGTCGGCGATTTGCATCATATTATGTGGGATATTTATAATTTGTACAGGATTTGCAAAGTTATGAACATTCTGTTAATATGAAATAAAATTAGGAGGAAAATCGTTATCTTTGCAAAATCTGTAAATTTTTTAAGAAATAGGTGCCCGCTGTACTTAAAAACTTCCCCGATTGAGGAAAGGAGAAACTGTAGGGAGGCGGGAGAAACGGAATTTTCCGAAAGGAAATCCGTTCGACGTACGGGGCTGCACCTGTTTTCGGTAAAAGAGAAAAATATGAGTAAGAAGGATAAAATAAAAAACATCGACATGGACGATCTGAAGGCATTGCCGGACGTCCTGGACGGACGCCACCACGTCATTCCCATCGTAACGGGCGGGGACGAGGTGTTGGAGGAGGTCAATGTCCCCGAAGTATTGCCGATATTGACGCTGCGCAGTTCGGTGCTGTTTCCCGGTGCTATCACGCCGATTACGGTCGGCCGCGAGAAGAGTATCCGGTTGGTACGCGAAGTAAACGAGCGCAACGGATTGCTGGGGGCCGTGCTGCAACGCGAAAGCGAAGTCGAAGACCCGGCGCCGGACGATATGTATAAGGTCGGCACTGCGGCCCGTATTATCAAGATTCTGGAGATGCCCAACGGTAACCTGACGGTGATTCTGAACGGACTGGAGAAAATCGAGGTGAAGGAGTATGTCTCCACGGAACCCTATTTCCAGGCCAGCGTGACGCCGTTGCGTGACTCTTCTCCCGATTTGAAAAGTCTGGAGTTCGAGGCCCTCGTGGATTCGATCCGCGACATTGCGCTGGGTATCATCGCTATTTCGCCGGACATGCCCAAGGAGGCGGCGTTCGCCATCAAGAATATCGACTCCAAGCGGGGAATCATCAACTTCATCTGTTCGAACCTCGAGCTTTCGGACGAAGACCGCCAGTCGCTGCTGGAGTCTCCCGGTCTGCTGGCCCGTGCCCGCAAGTTGTTGGAGATTCTGGTGCGCGAGCAGCAGCTCGTCGAGCTGAAGAACGAGATCCAGAGCCGTGTCAAGCAGGAGATCGACAAGCAGCAGCGCGATTACTACCTGCAGCAGCAGATGCGCACGATTCAGGACGAGCTGGGCGAAGGTGCCGACAGCGAGCTGGAGGGATTGCGCGAGAAGGCGTCCAAGAAGAACTGGCCCAAGGAGGTGGCCGAACTTTTCGAGAAGGAGATCACCAAGCTCGAACGGCTCAATCCCGCCGTGGCCGAATATTCGGTGCAAGTTACCTATCTGCAACTGATGCTCGAGCTGCCCTGGAACGATGTGACGCAGGATAATCTCGATCTGAAATGCGCACGCGAGCAGCTCGACCACGACCATTTCGGGCTGGACGAAGTGAAAGAGCGTCTGTTGGAGCATTTGGCCGTCATCAAGCTGAAAGGCGACTTGAAATCCCCGATCCTCTGTCTGTACGGCCCTCCGGGCGTAGGCAAGACCTCGCTGGGCAAGTCCGTGGCGGCGGCGCTGGGACGTAAGTTCGGCCGTATTTCGCTGGGCGGTCTGCACGACGAGGCCGAGATACGCGGTCACCGCCGCACCTACATCGGGGCGATGCCGGGCCGGATCATCCAGACCATCAAACGCTGCGGGTCGTCCAATCCGGTCATCATCCTCGACGAGGTGGACAAGGTGACCGTAAGCAATCACGGCGACCCGTCGAGTGCGCTGCTCGAAGTGCTCGATCCTGAACAGAATACGACGTTCCACGACAACTACCTCGATACGGAGTACGACCTTTCGAAAGTGCTTTTCATCGCCACGGCCAACAACATCGGCAACATCAACCCGGCGCTGCGCGACCGTATGGAGATGATCAACATTCCGGGCTACATTCTCGAAGAGAAGGTGCGGATCGGCCTTGACCACTTGCTGCCCAAGCAGATGGCGGCGCACGGCATTCCCGAGGGGCAGTTGGTGCTGACGCCCGAGGTCGTCGAGCAGGTTATCGCGGGCTATACCCGCGAGTCGGGTGTCCGTTCGCTGGACAAGCACCTGGCGAAGATCGCCCGCTACCGGGCCAAGCAGATCGCTTTCGAGGAGGCTTATACGCCGGAGCTTACGCAGGCCGATGTCGAGAAGATTCTCGGCATCCCGAAATTCCTGCGCGAAGAGTACGAGGTCGGGGACATGGTCGGCGTAGTCACCGGCCTGGCTTGGACCGAGGTCGGCGGCGATATCCTCTACATCGAGTCGGTGCTGACCCCCGGCAAGGGCAAAGTGAGCCTGACGGGTAACCTGGGCGAGGTGATGAAGGAGTCGGCGACGATCGCCCACGAGTGGGTGATGGCGCACCACAAGGAGTTGGGTATCGATCCCGAAATGTTCGAGAAGAACGACATCAACATCCACGTACCGGAGGGAGCCATTCCCAAGGACGGTCCTTCGGCGGGTATCACGATGGTCACCTCGATCGTTTCGACCTATACGGGGCGCAAGGTGCGCGAGCGTATCGCCATGACCGGAGAGACGACCCTGCGGGGACGTGTAATGCCGGTAGGCGGTATCAAGGAGAAGATCCTGGCGGCCAAGCGTGCCGGTATCAAGGAGCTGATCCTTTCGGAAGACAACCGCAAGGACATCTCGGAGATCAAGGCGGAGTACATCGACGGTCTGACGTTCCACTACGTGCGGACGAACGAGGATGTGTTGCGTTTGGCTCTCGAGGAGAAGAAATAATCCGTGTTAATTTGAAAAGCGGGACGCAATGTCCCGCTTTTTTCGTATTTTAGCGACTTGAAACAGATAGAGTCACGAGTTATGGAGTTTGTTGCGATCATTCCCGCCCGCTATGCATCGACCCGCTTCCCGGGCAAGCCGCTGGCGATGCTCGGGGGAAAGCCCGTCATCCGCCGGGTGTATGAACAGGTGACCGGCGTGCTGCCCGATGCGGTCGTGGCGACCGACGACGAACGGATCCTGCGTGCCGTCGAGGAGTTCGGCGGTCGTGCCGTGATGACTTCGTCCGAGCACCGCAGCGGCACCGACCGTTGCTGGGAGGCTTATGGAAAGCTCGGCCGGGAGTACGACGCCGTAATCAACGTGCAGGGCGACGAGCCTTTTATCCGTCCGGAACAGCTTCGGGCGATCATGCGCTGCTTCGACGTGCCGGGTACGGACATCGCTACCCTGGTGCGTCCCTTCGCCGAGTCAGACGGACTGGCGGCGCTCGAAAATCCCAATTCGCCGAAAGTGGTGCTCGACGGCGAGTCGCGGGCGATCTACTTTTCGCGCTCGGTGATTCCCTACCTGCGGGGTGTGGAGCGGTCGGAGTGGCTGGCGAAACATACTTTCTATAAACATATCGGTATGTATGCCTTTCGTACGAAGGTGCTCGCCGAGGTGACGGCCTTGCCGCCATCTTCGCTGGAGAAGGCCGAGTCGCTCGAACAGTTGCGCTGGCTGGAGAACGGCTACAGGATCGGCGTGGGTATCTCCGACGTGGAGACCATCGGCATCGACACGCCCGAAGATCTGGCGGCCGCCGAGGAATTTTTGAAACGAATGAAGCGATAGAATCATGGATAAAAAACCTCTCTTTATAGCCGGTCCCTGCGTGATCGAATCGGCGGAATTGCTCGATACGGTCGCTGCGACGCTGGCGGACATCAATCGTCGGCTGGGCGTCGAAATCATTTTCAAGGCTTCGTTCGACAAGGCCAACCGCACGTCGATTTCGTCGTTCCGGGGGCCGGGGTTGGAAAAGGGCCTTCAGATGCTCGCCGACGTTCGGTCGAAGTGGGGGCTGCGGCTGCTGACCGACATTCACGAATCCTGTCAGGCCGCTCCGGTCGGCGAAGTCGTCGATGTGATCCAGATTCCGGCGTTCCTTTGCCGCCAGACCGATCTGTTGGTCGCTGCGGCCCGTACGGGACGTACGGTCAATATCAAGAAAGCACAGTTTCTTTCGGGTGAAGATATGCGATACCCTTATGAAAAGGCGATGAAGGCCGGTGCCGGTGAGGTTTGGCTTACCGAACGGGGCAATATGTACGGTTACAACAACCTGGTGGTCGATTTCCGCAACATTCCCGATATGCTCGGTATCGCTTCGACGGTCGTCATGGACTGCACGCATTCCGTGCAGCGGCCCGGTGCCGCCGGCGGCAAGACGGGCGGTAACCGCGAGTTCGTGCCTGCCATGGCCCGGGCAGCCCGGGCGTTCGGTGCCAACGGTTTCTTCTTCGAGGTGCATCCCGATCCCGATCGTGCCTTGAGCGACGGACCGAACATGCTTTATCTGAATGATTTGGAAAACGTAATAAAATCTTTGCTGTAATATGACCGCAGACAAGCGGGCCGACATCCTCTCGCTGGCCCGAAAGACGATCCATACCGAAGCGCTGGCGCTCAAGCATCTCGAACAGACGCTGGGCGATGACTTCGTGTGCGCTGTCGAACTTATCCTGCACAGCCGGGGCAAGCTCGTGGTGACCGGAATGGGGAAATCGGGACTGATCGGCCGCAAGATCGCCGCGACGCTGGCGAGCACCGGCACGCCGAGTTTCTTCCTGCATCCGGGCGAGGCTTTTCACGGCGATCTGGGAATGATCTCTCCGGAAGATACCGTGCTGGCGCTCTCTTATTCGGGCGAAACGGACGAAATCCTCAAGATCGTGCCGTTCATCCATACCAATGGCAACAAGCTGATTTCGATGACGGGCAATCCCGAATCGACGTTGGCCCGCAATTCGGATGTGCACCTCGACGTGGCCGTACGCCACGAGGCCTGCATCCTGCACCTGGCGCCTACCACTTCGACTACGGCGCAGATCGCCATGGGCGACGCGATGGCCGTAGCGCTGATGAAGCTGCGCAATTTCACGAGCATCGACTTCGCGCGGCTGCACCCGGGCGGCAGCCTGGGCCGCCGTCTGCTGATGACTGTCGGCAATGTGATGCACAAGGAGGGTTTGCCCGTAGTGGCTCCGGACTGTTCGGCCAAGGATATGATCCACGCCGTCAGCAAAGGCGGTCTGGGGCTGATCGTCATTTGCGAGGGGGACAAAGTGCTGGGGATCGTCACCGACGGGGATATCCGCCGGGCGATGGAACGCCGCGAATCGGAGTTTTTCTCGATCCGGGCCATGGACATCGCCACGCTCAACCCCAAGACCATCGGGCCCGATGAGAAACTGATCGCTGCGGAGAAGAAGATGACCCAGCATAAGATCAATTCGTTGCTGGTGACCGACGACGAAGGCAGACTCGTCGGCGTGATCCAGATTTACGACATAAAACTTTGAAAACTATGTTTCTGATTATCGTCGATTACAAGAAGCCGTTGGAAGAGGTGGAGCGCTATCTGGCCGAGCATCGGGCTTTTCTCGACCGTTATTTCGCTCAGGGCAAATTGCTTTGCACCGGGCCGCAGAATCCCCGTACGGGCGGTGTGATCGTTTCGAAAGCCGCGAATCGTGCGGAAGCCGAAGCCTTCACGCGGGAAGATCCGTTCTTCCGGCATGAGATCGCTGATTATACGATCGTCGAGTTCGAACCGACCAAGTATCTTCCCGGATTCGAGAAGTTCCTATAATACAATAGATATGGAGAAACCCCATAATTCGAGATAGCCCGCAATCATTGCGGGCTATCTCGTTTTCGAAAAGTGAAAACAGTCGGTTTTGCATGCTTTTTTCACCTTGCTGCGGAGATCGGTTGTTTTCCGTTTGGGATCGAGGGAGATTTTTGGCAGGCATGCTCCGTTGGCCGCTTCTTCTCATCCGGTTTGGCCGAATGGGAGATGTCTGTTTTCGGCAGGAATTTTATTATCTATTATCCCCGTACGTAGTGCGGCATTTCGGCGGGAATCGGCATCGACAGTTCGATGATACCGCCTACGGTGCCGTCCTCGCGGCGCCAGGCTGTTTGGTAGATCATTTTGCGGATCCCTTTTTTCTCGATGGTGTAGGCATTCGTGTCGCCTTTTTCGAGGATGCGGGCGATGATCCCCTTCGAGCGCTCGTTGTGGCAGGGTATCATGCTTTTGCCGCGATAGTCTCCGTTGACGGAGATGGATTGCTTGTTCTGGTAAATTATCACGCCTTCGGTGTCGCATACCGTTACGGCGCAGTTCGTGTCGTCGGCCCAGTTGAAATTCATGGCATTATCTGTTTTTATGGTTTCTTCGGTTGTAAAAAGCGAGGCCGGGGCCGTATTTTATTGCGAGATCTTGACCAGTTGTTCGCGGTAGGCGGTCATGATTCGCGATTTGGAGATGTAGCCCAGGTAGTGTTTCTCCTTGTCCACGACGGGTAACACCCAGACGTGGTTTTCGTCGAAACGACGCAGTACGCTCTGGATCTGTTCATGTTGCAGGATCGTGTCGGGGGACAGGAGCATGTAGCGTGTGATCGGATTGCCGTACTTTTGCGGATTGAACAGGTCTTCCCGCACGTCGTTCAGCCGGACGATGCCCAGCAGGTGTTTTTCGTTGTCGAGAACCGGGAAATAGTCGTCGTGACGCTCCCGGGACATGATCTGCACGATGTCGCCCAAAGTCTGGGACGGGTGGATGTAAACTCCGTCGTCCTGGATCAGGTCGTCGAGCCTCAAAAAGACGAAGACCGATTCGTCCTTGTTGTGGGTGATCAACTCCCCGTTCTGGCGCAGTTGCTTGGTATAGATCGAGTCGGGATCGAGGTAGTAGTCGATGGCGAAGGCGATGCAGGCGGTGATCATCAGCGGGATGAAAAGGCCGTAACCGCTCGACAGTTCGGCGATCAGGAAGATCGAGGTCAGGGGAGCCTTCATCACGCCCGACATCACGCCCGCCATACCTACCAGGGTGAAAGAAACCAGCGACAGGTTCCATCCGAACAGGGTGTTGCAGACCAGCGCCGTGATAGCGCCCATGAATGCGCCGACGAACAGCGAAGGGGCGAACGTACCGCCGACGCCGCCCGCAGCGTTGGTCGAGGCCATGGCGATCACCTTGAAGAACATCGTGCCTACGATGAAGAGAATGACCACCCAGTCGATCTGGCTGAAACGGTAGAAGAGCGAGTTGTTGAATAGCTCGGTCGTGTTGCCGTGCATGAGCGACATGAAACCTTCGTAACCTTCGCCGTAGAGGGGCGGGAAAATGTAGATCAGGATGCCGAGTACGGCACCGCCGATCAGCCACTTCTTGTAGGGGTTGTCGATCTTTTTGAAGAAGGCCCCCACTCGGGCATTGACCGTGGTGAAGTAGTAGGACATCAGCCCGCAGAAGATACCCAGCAGGACGAAAAGCGGAATTTGGTTGAGCCGGAATGCGTCGTCGGGAGTCAGCGAAATGGCGATAATCGGGTCGAATCCCCTGATCGTGAGTGCGATGGCGGCGGCCGTGATCGAAGAGATCAGCAGCGGTACGACCGTGCGCGAGGTGAGATCGAGCATCAGAATTTCGAGCACGAAAACCACGCCCGTGATCGGGGCTTTGAAGATGGCTGCGAGGGCTGCCCCCGCGCCGCAGCAGAGCAGCAGGGTGGTGTTTTTGTAGTTCAGGTGGGCCAGGCGGCTGACGTTCGACCCGATGGCCGCACCCGTCAGGACGATCGGGGCCTCGGGACCGACCGAACCGCCGAATCCGATGGTGGTCGCACCGCCTACGACCGAAGTCCAGCAGTTGTGGGGGGCGATGTAGGAATTTTTGCGCGACATGGCGTACAGCACGCGTGTAACGCCTTCCGAAATGTTGTCTTTGACGACGTATTTGACGAAGAGCGAAGCCAGGATGATACCGATGACCGGGTAGAACAGGAAGAGGAAATGCGACTGTTCGACGGGAAACCAGTGGGTCAGTCCGGCTTTGATTCCGTAAAGCAGCAACTCGAACAGGCAGGTGCCCAGTCCGGCCAGAACACCCACGATAACGGCCAGCAGCGCCATGATCTGCGTACTGGTGAACCGTTTGGTGAGTTCCAGGAAACGGATGTAGATACGTTCGCCCCAATCCGCGATCGTCTGCGGTGTTATGCGTTTGAACATTTCGGGTACCTTGTCTGCTGGTTATGCGCGTTATCGCTGTTGCTGGTATTGGCGAGCCTGCTCGGCGATCAGCTCCTTGTCGTCGAAGTAGTCGATCCGCATGGCGTGGCGCACTTCGCCGAGCGTTTGCGCGGCTGTTGCCCGGGCATGCTCCGAACCTTTGCGCAGAATTTCATAGACCTCTTCGATGCGGCCTTCGTACTGCTTGCGGCGCTCGCGGATCGGCTCCAGCGTTTCGTTCAGCACGGCGATCAGGAACTTCTTGACCTTCACGTCGCCCAGCCCGCCCCGGCGGTAGTGCGCCTTCAACTCGTCGAGCGAGGCGTAATCGGGCAGGTATCGCTGAAAATGTTCCGGGCGACTGAAGGCGTCCAGGTAGGTGAAGACGGTGTTGCCCTCGACCTTGCCCGGGTCCTCCACCCGCAGGTGGTCGGGATCGGTATACATACCCATCACCTTCTTCTTCACTTCATCGGCCGAGTCGGAGAGGTAGATGCAGTTGCCCAGCGATTTCGACATCTTGGCCTTGCCGTCCGTACCGGGCAGACGCAGGCAGGCCGCGTTGTCGGGCAGCAGAATTCCCGGCATGACGAGTGTTTCTCCATATACGGAGTTGAATTTATGGACGATTTCGCGCGTCTGTTCGATCATCGGTTCCTGATCCTCGCCGACCGGTACGGTCGTGGCCTTGAAAGCGGTGATATCCGAGGCCTGGCTGATCGGGTAGGTGAAGAATCCTACCGGAATACCCTGGCGCTGCGATCCCTCTTCTTCGTTGCCTTCGGCGAAGCCGCGCAACTGGATTTCGGCCTTCACCGTCGGATTGCGCTGCAGACGGGCTACGGTCACCAGGTTCATGTAGTAGAAAGCCAGCTCGCAGAGTTCCGGCACCTGCGACTGGATGAAGAGCGTCGATTGCGCGGGATCCAGTCCGCAAGAGAGATAGTCGAGGGCGACCTCGAGGATGTTCTGCCGCACTTTTTCCGGGTTGTCCGCATTATCGGTCAGCGCCTGGGCGTCGGCGATCATGATGAATATTTTCTCGAATTCGCCCGAATTCTGCAACTCCACGCGGCGGCGCAGCGAACCTACGTAATGTCCCAGGTGGAGTTTGCCGGTCGGACGATCTCCGGTGAGTATGATTTTTCCCATCAGTTAAAAAGTTTCTAATAATAAATAGTCTGCAAATGTACGAAAAACTAAACCGATGGTCGAATAATAATTGCGAAGTATCGGTTTTTTTTATATTTTCGTGCGTGCAAATAAGATAAACTATGACTATCATCCAACTCGAATACCTGCTGGCGGTAGCCAATTGCGGCAGTTTCTCTCTGGCAGCGGAACACTGTTTCGTGACCCAGCCGTCGTTGAGCATGCAGATCAAGTCTTTGGAGGAAGAATTGGGCGTGGTGCTGCTCGATCGCAGCAAGAAACCGGTCATTCCGACCGAGGCGGGCGAGGTGGTGCTTGCCGAAATCCGGGAAACCCTCCGGGCTTACGATCATATCCGCGAAGCGGTCGCGGAACTCAAAGGCGAAACTTCCGGTCGGTTGCGGCTCGGCGTCATTCCGACCATCGCACCTTACCTGTTGCATAAGTTTATTCCCGATTTCGTGCGGGACTATCCCAAAGTCGAACTGGAGATTGCGGAGATGGTGACCGCCGACATCGTCGATGCGCTGCGCCGCGACCGGATCGATGCGGCATTGGTCGCCGGCGGAACCTGCGGCGAGGGGATTCAGGAACACGAGTTGTTCGACGACAGGTTCCATCTTTACGTGTCCCGGGAGAATCCGCTTTTTGAACGCACGAACGTCCGTATCGAGGATATCGACCTCAAGGAGCTGGTGCTGTTAAGTCCGGGGCATTGTATGCGTGACCAGATCATCGAGCTGTGCCAGGCCAAACGGGAGGTCCCCTCGCACTATACGTTCGAATCCGGTTCGCTCGATACGTTGATGCGGATCGTCGATTACACGCACTGTGTGACGATTATCCCCGAAATGGCCGTGGAATACATTCCTGCGGAGCATCGTTGTCAGGTCAAAACGCTGGCCAAGGGGGCTACTTCGCGCAAGATCGCCGTGGCCGTGCGCCGGACCTATGTCAAAAGTTCGATCATCAAAGCCTTGATCGATACTATTTTGTCGAAAGTTTCCCGCCAATAGGGATTCGGGACGGATATTTGCAGAGCAAATTTTCGGATATTCTCTTGTATCTTTGCGGGAAGCGGGATGCGTTCGGCATAAAAAAACAAACGGGTTTGTTTTGTTCTGCCCTCATTTTCGCTACCTTTGCAAAGTTGTATTGACCGGTAAATTCAAACTATGGAAAAATTGACAGGCACGATAATTCGTGCAATCCAGGATAAGAAGGGTAAAAATATCGTATCGTTGGATCTTTCGAAAATCGACGGGGCGATCTGCTCCTGCTTCATCGTTTGCAACGCCGACTCCACCACGCAGGTCGCTGCGATCGCGGCGGGTATCGAGGAGCAGGTATTGGAAACCCTCGGCGAGAAGGTCTGGCGCGTGGAAGGACAGCAAAATGCGCTGTGGATCGCTATGGACTACGTGGATGTGGTGGTGCATATTTTTCAGACAGAATTGCGTGAATTTTACAAATTGGAGGAGCTGTGGGCCGATGCCCCGGCGACCCGTTATGAGTATGACGAATAATATTTTATGGCACAACAGAAAATAAACAACAAAATGAATATGCCGCGTCCTTCGTGGATGTGGATATACGGCGTCATCATTATTTTTATTGTCGGCTACTGGATGTTCGGACCCGGCAACGGAGTCCCGGTCAAGAGCGACTGGAATACCGTGGCGCAGATGATCGAGCAGGGCGACGTCGAAAAAATCCAGGTCGTCAATCGTGACCTGGCGGAAATCTACCTTAAGAAGGATGCTGCGGACCGGTACCGTAAGGATGCTGCGGACCCGCGTTTCCGTAATATGCCCGAAACGGGGGCTCAGCTTACTTTCAATATCGGGTCGGTGGATACGTTCCGTCAGGATTTGGATAAGGTGACGGCCGAGTCGGGTAACAAGGTGGTGCTGGTGTACGAGAATCGGGAGAATTCCTGGACATCGATTCTGCTTCAGATGCTTCCCTGGATCATTATTATCGGCGGCTGGTTCTTCCTGATGAGCCGCATGTCGCGGGGTGCCGGAGGCGGTGCTGGCGGTATTATGAACGTGGGGAAGGCCCGGGCGCAGGTGTTCGACAAGGAGAACTCGAAAAAGGTGACTTTCAAGGACGTTGCCGGACTGGAGGAGGCAAAGGTCGAGATCATGGAGATCGTCGATTTCCTCAAGAACCCCGACAAATACAAATCCATCGGTGCGAAAATTCCCAAGGGCGCGTTGCTGGTAGGCCCTCCGGGAACGGGTAAAACCCTGTTGGCGAAGGCGGTGGCGGGAGAGGCCAATGTGCCGTTCCTGTCGATTTCCGGCTCGGATTTCGTGGAGATGTTCGTGGGCGTGGGCGCTTCGCGCGTGCGCGACCTTTTCGAGCAGGCCAAACAGAAAGCTCCCTGTATTCTTTTCATCGACGAAATCGACGCCATCGGCCGGGCCCGCGGTAAGAACGCCGGGTTCTCGGGCAATGACGAGCGGGAGAATACACTCAACCAGTTGCTGACCGAGATGGACGGTTTCCAGACCAATACGGGCGTGATCGTCCTGGCGGCGACTAACCGGGTTGATATTTTGGACAAGGCGCTGATGCGTGCCGGACGTTTCGACCGGCAGATCGAGGTGGGATTGCCCGACGTGAAGGAGCGCGAGGAGATTTTCGACGTGCATCTGCGTCCGTTGAAGCTCGATCCGGAGCTGGACCGTACTTTTCTGGCCAAGCAGACGCCCGGCTTTTCGGGTGCCGACATCGCCAATGTCTGCAACGAGGCGGCGTTGATCGCGGCCCGTCACAATAAGAAATATGTGTCGCGCGAGGATTTCCTGGCGGCGATCGACCGCATTATCGGCGGTCTGGAGCGTAAGAACAAGATCATTTCCGACGAAGAGAAGCGGGTGATTGCCTATCACGAGGCCGGACACGCTACGGTAAGCTGGATTTTGGAGAATGCCAGTCCGCTGATCAAGGTGACTATCATTCCGCGCGGCAAGTCGTTGGGCGCGGCCTGGTACCTGCCCGAAGAACGGCAGATCACCACGCGCGAGCAGATGATGGACGAGCTGGCTGCGATGCTCGGCGGCCGGGTGTCCGAGCAGATCAATTTCGGCGAGGTTTCGACCGGAGCGCTCAACGATCTGGAGCGGGCGACCAAGATGGCGTATGCCATGGTGGCTTATTACGGTATGAGCGAGAAGGTCGGGACGATCAGCTATTACGACTCTACGGGCCAGAGCGACATGGCGCTGACCAAGCCCTATTCCGAACTGACGGCCCAGCAGATCGACGCCGAGGCTAAAAATACCATTGCCGAAGCCTATGCGATGGCGGCGGAGGTACTCCGCAGCCATGCCGACGGTTTGAAGGAGCTGGCCGAACTGCTGTTGGAGCGCGAAGTGGTCTTTACGGAGGATGTGGAGCGTATCTTCGGTAAACGGAAAAAGGATATTCTGCGGGAACGGAAAGAGGCCGAGCAGAAGGCTTTGGCGGAGCGGAAAGCTGCATCTGGCGATGCGGAAGAGGCAGCCGGGAAAAAAGAGGTTGCGCCGGCCGAGTCCCGAAAGGACGAAGAAAAGATTTCCGGAACCGCCGCTTCCGCTGTGTCGGACGGAAAATCGTCGGCGGAAACGCCTGAAGTTTAACGAGGTTTACCCGAAAAAGGTTGAATTATGTCTGATAAAATGAGGAATCTTCTGGTGCGAACCTTGAGCGGTGCCGTCCTGACTGTCGTGGTAGTCGGAGCGGTGCTTTGGTCGCAGTGGAGTTTCGGAGTGCTGTTGCTGGCGATTCTCGTCGGCGGTATGTGGGAGTTTTACCGGATGGCCCGCCGGGAGGATATTTACCCTCTCAAATGGCTCGGACTGGTTACGGGTACGGCTCTTTTCGTGGCGAGTTTCCTGCTGGCGGTTTCTGCGGAGCAGGTGGCGTTGTTGCCGAGAGCGCTTTCCGTCCTCTTGTGGTTGTTGCCGGTTTTTATTTTGCTCATACCACTGATGTTCGTCTGTGAACTGTTCCTCAAGCGTGCCCGCCCCGCCGCCGATGTGGGGGCGACGCTCGGAGGCGTCTTTTATGTGGCCGTGCCTTTGTCGATGATGGCCTATCTGCCTCTGCTGACGGGGGAGGGTGGCTGGAATCCCTGGGTGATTTTGGCCTACATCTTCATTATTTGGGCCAACGACGTATTCGCCTACCTGGTGGGGGTCAGCGTCGGCCGACATCATCTTTACGAGCGAATTTCGCCCAACAAGTCGTGGGAGGGGTTCTTCGGCGGCATCGTCGGTGCGATCGCCATGGGTTGCCTTGCCGCATGGTGGCTCGACGGTAGCTATTGGCTGTGGTGCTGTTTAGCTGCGATCGCTGCCGTGAGCGGTGTGTTGGGCGATTTGATCGAGTCGATGTTCAAGCGTGCGGCCGGCGTGAAGGATTCGGGCAATATTCTGCCGGGGCACGGCGGCTGGCTCGACCGTTTCGATGCGCTCATTTTCTCGTTGCCGTTCGTGGTCGCTTATCTGGTATTGCTGCATATTTCATAAGAAAACTTACTATCCGAATATGAAAATAAACAAGGAAGGCTACAAGATTATCGGGCTGACAGGAGTCGTCTGTTTCCTGCTTTGGGCGCTGATGTACTATCTGATGTCGCGCCATGCCGAAGCGGGACTGCTCTGGTTCGGATCCATTCTGCTTGTGCTGTTTTGGTTCTTTATCGTGGCATTTTTCCGGGAGCCGCGGCGTGTGAAGATCCATGATGCGGAGTTGGTCTTCGCTCCGTGCGACGGCCGGGTCGTAGTGACCGAAATGGTGCACGAGAGCGAATACCTCGATCGGGAGATGCTGCAGATTTCGATCTTCATGTCGATTACCAACGTTCACATGAACTGGGTGCCGGTCGGAGGTACTGTGGAGTATTTCAAGTATCATCCGGGGCGTTTCCTGGTGGCGTGGCATCCCAAGTCCTCGACCGAGAACGAGCGGACGACGACCGTCGTGCGAACCCCCGACGGCAAGGAGGTGCTCTTCCGTCAGATTGCGGGTCTGATCGCCCGTCGTATCGTTTCCTATATGAAAGTCGGCTCGAAGGTGGAGCAAAATTCGGTTTGCGGGTTCATCAAGTTCGGCTCCCGCATTGACGTCTTTCTGCCGAAGGATACCGAACTGCTCGTGGAGATCGGGGATCCTGTCGTGGGATCGCAAACTCCCATCGCCCGGTTGAAGTAACTTATTGGCGGCGGTTTTCGCGTTGCGGTACGTATGAGTATTACACCTCAAACATTGCTTCGTTTTACGGTGGGGGCGGCCATTACGGCCGTCGTCCTCTTTTTGATGTGGTACTTCAGCTCCATCGTGATCTACATTCTGGTTTCGGCGGTGCTGGCCATTATGGGACGCCCGCTGGTAGCCCGGATATCCCGAGGTCGGATCGGGCGATGGCGTGTGCCGCGCTGGTGCGGAGCGCTCGTTACGCTGCTGGTGATCTGGATCGTTTTCGCGGTGATGTGCGGGCTTTTCGTGCCGCTGGTGACCAACAAGCTCTACCAGTTGGCGCACCTCGATTTTTCGACGGTGCTGACTTCTGTCGAGGAGCCGCTGCAGCGTATTCAGGATTATCTCACTCACTTCTTCTCGTTGCCCGAAACCCAGGTGTCGTTCAAGGACACGCTGATCTTGTTCCTGCAGTCGCTGATTAATTTCGACACGATCAATACGGCGTTTTCATCGGTGGTGAGTTTGGCCGTTTCGAGCGTGATCGCCTTTTTTTCGATTTCGTTCATCACGTTCTTTTTCCTGCGGGACGACGGACTTTTCTATGCGATGGTAACGGCACTTTTCCCGGATCGATACCAACAGAACGTGACGCATGCCCTCAATTCGGTTACAGTGCTTCTGTTCCGCTACTTTCGGGGGATTTTGGCCGAGAGCTTCCTGTTGATGTTGGCCGTATCGCTGGTGATGATGGCTTTCGGCATGAGGGCGCAGGATGCCTTTTTCATCGGTCTTATCATGGGGGTTATGAACGTCGTGCCATACGCCGGTCCGACCATCGGCGGTGCTGTTTCGGTCTGCATGGGTATCATCACCCCGATCGAAGGGATGTCGATCGGCCATACGATGCTGGTCATTGCAGGATCGCTGTTGATTTTGAAGGGGCTGGATGATTTCGTGCTGCAACCGACGCTCTACTCCGAGCGGGTCAAGGCGCAGCCGCTCGAGATATTTCTCGTGATCCTGATTGCAGGGTCGTTGGCCGGGGTGATAGGCATGCTGCTGGCCATACCGCTTTATACCGTGCTGCGGGTTTTCGCCAAGGAGTTTTTCTCCCAGATTTCCCTGGTGCGCAAGCTGACCGAAAAGATTTGAGGCTATGTCTGTCTGGATCGAAGGAGAGGTGATGCACGGACGGCAACTGGGCCGTGAGTTGGGATTTCCGACCGCCAATATGGAGGTTGCGGATGCGGATACGATCGAAAGCGGAGTGTATGAGTCCTATGTGGAGATCGACGGTGTGGAGTATAAGGCCATGTCGAATCTGGGGAGCAACCCCTCGGTGGGCGGAGGTCCCCGACATCTCGAAACCCATATTTTCGACTTTTCGGGCGATCTCTACGGTCGGAGACTCCGGGTCGAGCTGCGGCGTAAGATCCGCGACGAGCGCAAGTTCGATTCGCTGGAGGAGTTGCAGCGCCAGATCGAACGGGATCGCAGCTGTATTTTGAGTTCGGAGAATCGGCGGCGATGACCGTGCGGCGGTTTATGCCGTTTTTCGGCCGGAGGCCGTGTTTACCGCTTTGTGGCTTCGATTCCCTTCGGCGGGAGTCGGTGTCGCAATGCGGCCGACGAGAGCCGACGATTCGGCAAGAGATTATGTATAATTGATTAAATGATAAAAAGTATGTTTTTGGATTTGTCCCTGCCTTACAAAGTGGCCGATATGTCATTGGCCGAATGGGGCCGGAAAGAGATTGAGATTTCGGAGCACGAGATGCCCGGACTGATGGCCATACGCCGCAAGTACGGCCCGCAGAAACCGTTGAAGGGCGTGCGTATCATGGGGTCGCTGCATATGACGATTCAGACCGCCGTGTTGATCGAAACGCTGGTCGAGCTGGGCGCCGACGTGCGCTGGTGCTCGTGCAATATTTTTTCGACGCAGGACCATGCGGCGGCGGCCATCGCCGAAGCGGGGGTTCCCGTCTTTGCGTGGAAGGGCGAAACGCTGCCCGAGTACTGGTGGTGTACGGCGATGGCCATGTCGTTCCCCGGCGGGAAGGGCCCTCAGTTGATCGTCGATGACGGCGGCGATGCCACGTTGCTGATCCACAAAGGATACAAGGCCGAAAACGACGCTTCGACGCTGGATTACGAACCGTCGTCTTACGAGGAGGAGGTCATTCTCGATACGCTGAAGAAGATTCTGGCCGAAGATAACGGCAAATGGCACCGAACGGTAGCCGAGTGGCGGGGTGTGAGCGAAGAAACGACGACCGGCGTGCATCGCCTTTATCAGATGCAGGAGGCGGGCGAACTGCTCGTTCCTGCGATCAACGTGAACGACTCCTGCACCAAGTCGAAATTCGACAACCTGTACGGTTGCCGCGAGTCGCTGGCGGACGGTATCAAGCGGGCGACCGACGTGATGATTGCCGGCAAGGTGGTGGTCGTTTGCGGTTACGGCGATGTCGGCAAGGGCTGCGCCCGTTCGATGCGTTCGTACGGAGCCCGGGTCATCGTTACGGAGATCGACCCGATCTGCGCTTTGCAGGCCGCGATGGAGGGTTTCGAGGTGAAGACCGTCGAGAGTGCTCTGGCCGAGGGTAATATTTATGTGACCTGCACGGGAAACTGCGACATCATCACGCTCGAGCACATGCAGCGGATGCGCGATCAGGCCATCGTCTGCAACATCGGCCATTTCGATAACGAAATCCAGATGGCCCGTCTTGAGGCTTCGGATGCCGTGCGTACCAACATCAAACCGCAGGTGGATAAGTTCACCTTCCTCGACGGCCATTCGATCTTTATCCTGGCCGAAGGTCGCCTGGTGAATCTGGGGTGCGCTACGGGACATCCTTCGTTCGTGATGAGCAATTCGTTCACTAACCAGTGTCTGGCGCAGATCGAGTTGTGGCAGAAGAAACTGGAGGTGGGAGTGTATCGTCTTCCTAAACATCTGGACGAGGAGGTTGCCCGGCTGCATCTGGATAACCTCGGTGTGGAGCTTACGCAGCTTACGAAAAAACAGGCCGACTATATCGGCGTACCGGTCGAGGGTCCTTACAAGGCCGAGCATTATCGGTATTAAAAATAGATCGGGTTCCGTTCGGTGCCCGAAAATAAACCCGGCGTCAGTTTATCTGACGCCGGGTTTATTGTTTCGGGCTGCGGGCGATTGGTCGAGTAAGGTGCATCCGAAACAGGACGTACCGCTTGCTTTGCCTCCGGGGAAAGGAGGATAAAAAACGTCTTCGGATTTTTCCGAAGACGTTTTGAATGATCGGGTCGGTGGAATTAATAGCCGAACATCTCCTTTTGGCTCACGATCTGTACCGTGCCCAGCTTGCGCAGGTAATCCTGGTCGAGGTCTTTCAGGTCGCCGAGGATGCAATAGGTGTATTTGCGGTCCTTGATCCACTGTTCCTGGGCGGCTTTGAGGTCGGCGAAGGTCATGTCCTGGACCTTTTCGAAGATGGCTTTGTTGCGGTCTTCCGTTACGCCCAGATCTTTGTTGGCGATGTATTTCCAGAGCACTTCGTCCTTGATCGTACGCGAGGTCCGCAGATTGGTCAGTACGGCTTCTTTGGCCAGTTTGAAGGCTGCTTCCGATTCGGGCATGTTGTTGATGATCTCATCGAATGCGTCGATGGCCTGGGCCATTTTGTCGTTTTGCGTGGCGATGATCGCTGCGAAAAGATAATTGTCGTCCAGGTAGCTCGGATTGATCCACTCCGTGAAGGCCATGTAAGCCAGGCTGCGGGATTCGCGCATCTCCTGGAAGACGATGGCTCCCATGCTGCCGCTGTTGTATTCGTTGTACAGTTTCAGAGCGGGATCGACCGCTACGTCGAATTTTTTGCCCAGGTTCGAGTACTGGAGGAAGTAGAGCTGCGGCGCGTTGTAGTTGGCCAGGCAGACCTTGTTCTGTTCCGTAGGCTGGAACGCGATATTTCCCCGAGTCAGCGGTTCGAGCACTTCCGGCGTTTGGTGGTGTGCTTTCAGGTCGGCGAGCAGCCCGGCTTTGTCCTTAGGACCGTAATAGAGGATGGTGTGCTGCTTTTTCAGCAGGTCGCGGACCTTGCCGATCAGTACGTCCGACGTGAGCGCTTCGAGCTGCTCGTTGTTGAGGGTCGTGCGCTGGATAGCTTCTCCGCCGAAGAAGGCGAAACGCTGCAAGGCTGCGAAATTCGCTTCCTGGTTCAGTTTGTTGTCTGCACGTTTTTTCAGCAGGTCGGCCTTGTAGTTGGCGAGAATCTCTTCGTCGCCCTGTGCATTGGCTACCAGGTCTTCGAAGATATCCATGACCTGTCCCATGTTTTCGCTCAATCCCTTGAAGGTTATCGCACAGCGGTTCTGACTGGCCGACAGGTCGTAGTAGCAGGCGATGTCGTAGAGTTCGGATGCGATCTCCGCAGCTGTCTTGGCCTGGGTGCCGAGGTAGTCGATATAAGCGAAGGCATTGTTGAGCGCCGGATCGTTCAGCACGCCGGTATCGAAGAGGTAGGTCAGCGAGAAAAGGTCGTTGATGTCATTTTTCTTATAGAGGACTTCGAGGCTGGAATCGGTTTTGAAAATCTCCATATCGCGGTTGAAATCCACGAATACGGGTTCGATCGGAGTTACCGTCGAATTTTGAATTTCGGTCAGGAATGCACTCTGGGTGTCGCGGTTCATCTGGATCGGGGTGAGGGCCGGTTTGGCGATCTTCTGCACGCTGGGGTCCTCTCCCTGGCGTTTGTAGATAATGCCGTAATTCTCGGTGCCGAGTTTTTCATTGGCCCAGGCCACCAGTTGTTCCTTGGTGATGGAGCCGATGCGGTCGAGCTTGGTCACTTCGTCGCTCCAGGGAATGTCGTTGTAGAAGGACGAAAGGTACATTTCGACACGTCCCACGTTCGTCTCTTCCTCGCGCATGGTCGATACTTTCAGGTTGTTTACGACCGCCTTGATCAGCTCTTCGCTGAATTCGCCGTTGCGGAGTTTCGCTACCTCTGCGAGCAACAGATCCCGGACCTCGTCGAGGGTCTGACCCGCTTTCGGAAGACCTTGCAGCACGAGGGCTCCGTAGTCGGCCCGCTGATCCGGGTACGAGAAGGCGTCGAGTACTTTCTGTTGCTGCATCAGGTCGAGGTCGATCATGCCGGCCTGTCCGTTGTAGAGGATCCGGCTGGCCAACAGCAGGTATTCCGCATCGTCCGATGCGGCGTTGTCCGTGCGCCATGCCAGCGTTACGTTCGCGGCGTCGGGACCGTAAACCTCCTTGACGATGGGTTTGGTGATCGGGGCTTCGGGTTCGAAGGCGAGCTGCGGGATATTCTCGTTCGGCTGCATATCGCCGAAATATTTGTCGATCGTGGCGATCATCTGGTCGGGATCGAAGTCGCCCGAAAGCAGGATGGCCATGTTATTGGGCACGTAATATTGCGTGTGATAGTTCTTTACGTTGGTAATCGACGGGTTTTTCAGGTGTTCCTGCGTGCCGAGTACGGATTGTTTGCCGTAGGGGTGGTTCGGATAGAGCACTTCGCCGATCGTGGTGTAAACCTTACGGTTGTCGTCCGTCAGGGACATGTTTTTCTCCTCGTAGATCGTTTCGAGCTCGGTGTGGAATCCGCGGATCACGACGTTCTTGAAGCGGTCGGCCTGGATCCTGGCCCAGTTCTCGATCTGGTTCGAAGGAATGTTTTCGATATAGACCGTCCGGTCCATCGAGGTGTTGGCGTTGGTTTCCAGAGCACCGATCGCCGACATCAGTTTGTCGTACTCGTTGGGGATGGCGTATTTCGAAGCTTCGTAGCTGATGCTGTCGATCTGACGGTAGATTGCCGCACGCTCCGCATCGTCGGTCGTCTTGCGGTAAACCTCGAAGAGCTGTTCGATCTGGTCGAGCAGGGGCTTCTCGGCTTCGTAGTTGCTCGTGCCGAACTGTTGGGTGCCCTTGAACATCAGATGTTCGAAATAGTGGGCCAGACCGGTCGTTTCGCTCGGGTCGTTCTTGCCGCCGACTTTCACGGCGATGTAGGTTTCGATGCGCGGTTCTGCCTTATTGACGCTCATATAGACTTTCAGTCCGTTATCCAGCGTGTAGATACGGGTCTTGAGCGGGTCGTTCTTGACCGTTTCGTACGTGTACCCGGATGAATCGGTACAGGCCGTGGTAAGCAGCGCGAAGGCCGTTGCCGCGATTAATAACAGAAATTTTTTCATACGGTTTATATTTTAGAATGTTGTTACGATCCAGTTTTTTACGACAGGGTAGGTGTCCGACCAGACGAGGCAGATCATCCAGATGGCGGCTACGAGCTTCAATCCCGTACCTGCGATGAAGGCGAGGAAAGAGCCGAAGCCCGAACGGAACGCCTTGGCCGAGTCGCTGCGGTCGTGGATTAGCTCGCCGATGACCGCGCCGAAGAAAGGGCCGAGGATGACGCCGACCAATCCGCCCGCGAAAAATCCGGCGATCATGCCGACGGTCGCCCCGATCGACCCTGCCCGCGTACCGCCCACCAGACGTGCGAAATAGCCGGGCAGGAAGTAGTCGATGACCGAAACGGCCACTGTCACGGCCAGCCAGATCCAAAGTGTCGCGGACGATATTTCGGAATAGCTGCAAAAGGAGGCGCAGAGTAATCCCACGTAGCTCAACGCTACGCCCGGGATGATCGGAACGATACATCCGACGATGCCTGTGATCGAAAACAGGAATGCTGCGATCGAAAGCGCTATGTCCATAAAAATGCGGCCGGCAAAATAGGTTGCGTCGTTTTTTTCGGTTCTCCGTCAGGCTGTGCCGAACTTGTTTGGCGTATGTCCTCGCTTTTCGGGAACTTTTATGCAAATATATGGGTTATCGACTGCGTCACCAAATATTTAGGGGCATTTTTGACGGTTCGTACCGCGTATGAAAAAATCCTGCCGTTGCGGGGCAGGATTTTCGATCGTTTGCCGGAGTTTTCTACCGGATCAGCTTGTTGGTTTTCGTATCCGGGAATATCACCCAGGGCTTGAAGGCTTTGGCTTCTTCGAAATCCAGCAGGGCGTAGGAGGCGATGATTACGACGTCGCCCACCTGCACCTTGCGTGCGGCAGGGCCGTTCAGACAGATCGCACCGCTGCCCCGCTCTCCTTTGATAATATAGGTTTCGAGGCGTTCGCCGTTATCGACGTCCAGTACCTGTACTTTTTCGCCTTCGATCATGTTGGCCGCATCCATCAACTCTTCGTCGATGGTGATGCTGCCCACGTAGTTCAGGTCGGCCTGCGTGACCGAAACACGGTGTATTTTGGATTTGAGAACTTCGATCTGGAATTTCATCGCAATTTGATGTTATCGATTAAACGAATATCTCCGGCTTGTACGGCGATGCAGCCTTGTATTGCCGGGCTCTCTTCCCAGGTGCGGACCTGCTGCATGGTCGCCGCATCTACGACCTGAAAGTAGATTACTTTCAGCAGCGGATTGCTCTCTACCTGTGCCGTAACCCAGGCTGCGAGCTGGTCGGGTGTCGTCTGATGGGATTTTTCGACTGCAGCCTTCAATACCTTATATATATAAGGGGCCGCCGTCCGGTGATCCGTATCGAGCAGGGTGTTGCGCGACGAAAGCGCCAGCCCGTCCTCTCCGCGCACGATCGGGCAGGGGATGATCTCGACCGGAATGCGCAGTTGGCGTACCATTTCGCGGATTACCGCGATCTGCTGAAAGTCCTTCTCGCCGAAATAGGCTTTGGCAGGTTTCACCAGATCGAAAAGCCGACTCACGACCTGTGCCACGCCGTTGAAGTGGCCGGGTCGGGTCGCACCCTCCATCACTTTGTCGATCATGCCGAAGTCGAACGTACGGGTGTCGGGTTCGGGATATACCTCCTCGACCGAAGGCATGAAAACATAGTCCGCACCGACCTCTTCGAGCAGGCGCAGGTCGGCTTCCGGGGTCCGGGGGTAATTTTTCAGGTCGGTTTTGTCGTTGAATTGTGTCGGATTGACGAATACGCTCACCACGACGGTCGCACACTCCCGGCGTGCGCGTTCAACCAGCGAACGGTGTCCTGCGTGGAGCGCACCCATGGTCGGGACGAATCCGATGCCGGACCGGTCCCGGCTGCCGAGTGCCCGGCGCAGTTCCTCGCTGTTTGTGATTGTTTCCATTTTCTTGGTTTGAAAAGTTAGTCGTATTGACGGCGGCAAAGGTAGAAATAACAATTAAGAATCGGAAGAGAAAAATTCAAAAAATGGGAAGAGCGCTCCATCTCTCCGAATCCATGCGGTCGAAAGGCGATTCCGGGTTTGGCAGGTTTCTTGCGGATACCAGGTAGAAACTTAAATTCGTATTATTATGGCAGATAAAATTTATGATGTCGGTCGATTCCGACACTCCATCGACAATTGGCAGCTCTCCATGTTGCTCGGTATTATTTTCTTCATCGTGGGTATCGTCGTCTTTTTCGAGCCGGGCGGTACTTATCTCGCGCTTTCCGTATTGTTCGGGATCGTCGTGATTCTTTCGGGCGCTTTCGAACTGTATCTGGGTACGAAGGCTCCCACCGGGTCGGGCAAGGGATGGTACATCGCAGGCGGTGTAGTCGAAATCCTGCTGGGTATCCTGCTGCTGTGCACCCCGTCGATGCTCTTCACGATCCTGCCGTTCGTGCTCGGCTTTTGGCTCCTCTTCCGGGGATTCATGGCGGTCGGCGTCGCCAGCGAGATGATGGGTGTGGGTATCAAGGGCGCCGGCTGGACGATGACGCTGGGTATTCTCGTGATTATTTCCGCGTTTCTCGTTCTGTTCAATCCGATTATCGGTGTCGGTGTAGTCGTGTTCTGGGTGGGATTGTCCCTGCTGCTGGCCGGTGTCGATTTGATTGCACACGCTGTCACTCTGCGGCGGTTGCGCAAGGAGCTGTAACGGTCGATAATGTTCCGATTCGTCTTCGGCCTGGCAATATTTTGCCGGGCCGAAGCGTTTTTTATACAGATTCCCGATGAATTCCCGGCAGCACGATCAGAATGTCTTTGATCTGTCTTTTGTTCTTTATGTCAAAAAAATTGTTAGAATATATTCGTCGGTTTCATTTTTTTGTTTATCTTTACAATAGTTTTAAGGAGAAGGCTTGAAATAGAGGTGTCGCGGAGTGCCGTTTTCTGCCGGGAGAGAGGAAGCGTCAATGAATTTATAAAGTATTGACGAATGAAATAAACGGAGAAGGGCTTGCGCGGTTGAATATGCGGGCCGTCGAATACGGCCCGATAAAACGGAGCCTACTATCTGCTTCCAAAACGGATACGGTCCTTGAGCGGATGTCGGAAGCGGCTTTTCGAGATATTATTATAAAAAAGTGATTATATACTTGATGTACTTCTTTGGGGGCGTAGCGCCCCGAGTCCCCTCCGAGGAGGGATCCGTGGTGGCAGAATTACAGACGCAGCCACGAGTTGCGAATAGGTGACCGTCGGATAATGGTACATTACTATATGATTGCTGTTAAAAATAGAACCACTTTTATTCATCCGAATGAGGGGCGGTTTTGATCGTTCGGCCCCGAGTTCATAAATTAATTAATTTAGGGATAGTCATTTAATTCCTTCAATTTGAGTTAACCAGCAGACTTTCCCTTATTTTTCCGATCATACTCATCGTTTTTTATATCATCGGCTCTGTTTTTAGGGCCGATTTTTTCATTTTCAGTCACGTCTGGAGCTACCACTCCCGTAAAGTCGTGTTCCATGCGTGGAACATCAGGCTGCAAGAGCTACTTGGAC